>Ga0315273_10000721_pt1 | contig 35693 bp, 42 predicted proteins | sample YL17G02_0_MG_FD_205753 | JGI IMG/M metagenome (GOLD analysis project Ga0315273, IMG submission 205753) | Sediment microbial communities from Yellowstone Lake, YNP, Wyoming, USA - YL17G02_0 | ecosystem: Environmental > Aquatic > Freshwater > Lake > Sediment | place: USA: Wyoming | collected...
GTTAATTTGTGAAACAAACAATTTGCTTCACTTGTTAGTTAACCAATAACAACACCTAAATTAACAAAAATTATTTCCATCTGTTCTTTTGTAATTTTTGCTCCACTCAGGTTTGCTCCACGCAGGTTGGCTTCACGCAGGTTGGCTTCACGCAGGTTGGCTTCACGCAGGTCTGCTCCATACAGGTTTGCTCCACGCAGGTCTGCTCCACTCAGGTTGGCTTCACGCAGGTTGGCTCCACGCAGGTCTGCTCCATACAGGTTTGCTCCACGCAGGTTGGCTTCACGCAGGTTGGCTTCACGCAGGTTGGCTTCACGCAGGTCTGCTCCATTCATGTCTGCTCCACACATGTCTGCTCCATACAGGTTGGCTTCACACAGGTTTGCTCCACTCAGGTTTGCTCCATTCATGTCTGCTCCATACAGGTTTGCTCCAATCAGGTCTGCTCCATACAGGTCTGCCCCACTCAGGTTTGCTCCACTCATGTTTGCTCCACTCAGGTCTGCTTCACGCAAGTTAGCTTTAGCTTTTATTTCATAACCATTTACGTTCATTTCTGTTTCTCCTGAAGATTAATATTTATTTGCCTTCTCTCACTAATTAAATTATACGGGATGATTTAGAAAAAGCCAAATGAAATCTTAGGAAAAAGAAAAATTTATTTTATTCCATGAACAGAATTTGAATAGGACATTCCATACAATCCTGCCAACCACAAAAGAAACAAAGCCACAAAACCAAAGAAAGCATAAAAAGCTATTGAAATTAATATTCGAATAACTCTTACTTTTCGAACAGCATACCAAGTTAACAATACACTTCCCAATAAAATCCAGGGCAAAAACTTGTGATTTTGAAATATGTTTTCCCCGTGCCAAATGCGATAACCCCAACTATAAACATACATCATTAGAATAAATTCAAAATATGCTAATCCAATTATGACAGTCACGACGCAATTATACAAATAAGCTATTGGGTTTTGTGAAAATTCAGGTTGTCTATTTTGAATGTCGCAATCCATCTTAGTTTCCTCCAAAGTATTGTTTAGTTTTTCATCTCACTAATTAAACTATACAGGATATTTTGAGAAAACCAAATGAAATCTTAAGAAAATTATAATTTTTCCAAAAATAATTTTGCCCTGTTAGGAATCGAACCGAACCTAAGAAATTCAAAGTCTCTTGTGCTTCCACTACACTACAGGGCAAGGTAACCATGGGAATTCGAATCCCAACTCGCAGACTCACAATCTGCTGTGCTACCAGTTACACTATGGCCACACACGTACGAAAGGAATCGAACCTCCCCACAGGGTTTTGGAGACCCTATCGCCAGCCTTGGAACATTCGCACGTATAATGGCCGAGGCAGGATTCGAACCTACATATCATTCTTGTGATCGCTAATTTCAGCGAAATTTAGAACAGTACTTCTATTTGTACTACTCGGCCATATTCACTTTTCAATGCCCCAAGTAGGAGTCGAACCTACACGTCCCAAGGGACAAGGGCTTTTAAGACCATTGCGTCTGCCAGTTCCGCCATTGGGGCCATACTCCCAAGGAGAATCGAACTCCTATTTTAGGATTGAAGGTCCTATATCCTAACCGTTAGACGATGGGAGCATTAAAATTAATAATCTCCAAATATTCCTTGATACTCTTCTGGCCTGTCTCTCTCAACATTTCTTTCTCGAAAGATGGGAGGATTATATGCAGAAATGCATGTCCCTGTCCGATTGTTTCGAAGATGCTCCTGCCCACAAGTCCCACCACACTTAGTTCCTGTGCAACCACAAAGAACTTCTCCCTGAAGGTTTACATGCCTACTAGGAGTTTCTACAACTTTCTGCTCTTTTGTCTTTGACATTTTAGTTTCCCTTTAAAAGATTAAGTATATTTTTATTCTTCCTGTTTACAATTTGTTAATGTTCTCAACATTCCAATTTTGCCAAGGATCATTGATCTTTCCGGAAATCTGAAAATCCATATCATGTCCATTTCTTCCTGAGGGAATATGTTCATAAGAAAAGTGTGGTGTTGCCATAAATTCGGGTAAACTCGGATCATTGCAAGAATTCAACCAGATTCGAACATCCACTTGATATCGAGCAATTATATGCCGAAAATCCCCCAGACGATTTGAATTTATCAAAGAAGAAGATGCATCAATAAAATTTTCTTTTCTTCCTTTAAGAGGAATATCCTCTACAAGAGAAGGACATTCAATTCCACAATCTAAAACCAATTTCTTGAGGATATCCTCAATTAGTTTTTTGGTTTGTTTATCTGTAAGCATCTTATTTTTCCAAGTAAAGTTTTGATTTTAGTTTTCTCTCACTAATTAAATTATACGGGATGATTCTGAAAAACCAAATGAAATCTTAAGAAAATTTCGAAATATTTTTTCTTAATTGCTTCAAAGCCTTCTTACACCTCAGAATCAAAGTGGCTGCAGGAATATCCATCCTCTTTGATATTTCATCCCATGAAAGTTCTGATAAAAATCGAAGCTGTATCATTCTCCTATCCATAGAATTTAATATATCTAGACTCTTCAAAACTTCTATCTCTTCCAAATTGTTTATTTCCTTCTCATCTGGAAATAGTTCTATGTCCTCCCCAAAAGAATGTTCTCCTTTCGATTTAATCCAACACTTAGCAGCATATCTCCGCATGCTTTGCAGACAGCTTCTTTTCAAACTATTTTCATCTGCTGTTCTTTTATATCGAATAACCTGATACCAACCTTCTGAAATAAATTCTTCTTTTGAAATCTGCGAATATTTAAAAGAGGATATTTCCGCTGCTGAAACTAACACTTTCCAAGAAGAATCGTCCAAAAAGTTACTTCGATTTGTTATTGGCCTGCCCATCAAGTTGTTTCTCCTTAATATGCTTCTCTATCCTAGAAAAAACAGTAAGAATCTTTTCCTTGCCTACAGGGTTCCAAGAATGGCAATACATCCTCGGAGGCTGAAAATCTTCTGTAAAGGCCTTTTCTTCGATCCAACAGGCAACATCATAACCTGATTTGGTGTCAAAATGACCTAAATCATGATCCAAACTGATAGCTTCTACACCGCCTGTTTCTAACAGACCTATAGCTTCGTTGGTTGTTCGAACAAGAGTCCAACCAACATAAGGATCTCTGTAGTCATCTAGAAAAACTTTCATCAATAATCTCCATCGCACAAAATTGTAGCACTATATTTTGAAGAAGAGATCTGCTCCAGGGTATATGGGACTTTTGAAGAATCCTTCAAACCTCGCTTTTAAGCTCCGCATCCAAAAGCAGCGTTGCCTCTACTTCATTTCTTGCTATAACTACTACTGAAGCCACTCCAACTGGATAAAATTGATCATGATCTGTACATACAAAAATCTTCATTTTTCACCTCTCTAAATAATCAATATTTACCTGCTCGGATATATTCCAGATAAGAGAGCAACAATTCTCGAGCTTCCTTTTCAGTTCTGCCGGCCGCAACATAATCTGGCAACATAAACTGGAAGATCTCTTCATCTGTCTTTCCTTCTGCAATGAGAGGCTTCACCTTCTTAGCGACGCCAGAAACACGCTTGTTAGATTTGGCCTTCTGATGATCAATCATTGTATCTATCCATGGACCTCCATCCAATTTTCCTTCCGGGACTTTAGAAAATTCATCAAGTACAACAGTACTGATAACCTCGGGAGAAGATTTTGGTTTTACTCCACCTTCTAACTCTTTCTTCTCTTCAGCTTCTGGATCCTCCGGAGATAAAGCATGATTCTCAAACTTGACTCCAAAATATTGAGCCAAATCTTTGCCACGCCTTAAAAGATCATTATAAGTGGTGGTCACAAACAAAAGGTATTTATAACCATCCTCTGTTTGACGATAAATTCCATATTCATCGCCCATTGTCATCTTACCAACAATTTTCTTAATTCCTATTATCATTTTTGTTCCTTCCAAACAAGTATAGGCAGAATTCCAAATTCTAAGGAAGATGTTTCTTCCCCAATATGCTTCAAAAGATAACAACGAACACATCTTGGATAATCAATATCTTTTTCTCCATTATTCACATTATATTTCCCATTCCAACCTCCATGGAAATTGGATGGATTCTCATCAGAACAAGAAATTCTGGAATGTTCTGGAGCAATAAAATCAACCATTTCTCTTGTAAGTATCATTCAAAATTCCTTTCGCCTTCAAGTTTTACTTTCTCTCTCACTACTTAAATTATACGGGATGAATTGAAAAAGCCAAATGAAAAATTGAAAAATCAAAAATAAATTTTTCAAAATGGCACCTTATCCTTATAAACTTCATTGCCTTGCAAATCATAATATCTACGTATGTTTTCCTCTATAGTTACTATCTCAAGATTATCTCTTTGATTATTAAAATGATCTCCATCTATATGATCAACTGTTTTATCCCCATAACAACTTGCTATTAAACGGTGCATTCTAAGAGTAATTACCCTCTTACCGTTTCTTACAGAACGACAAGCATAATCCCCGCTTCTACTGTGTTTAACACGCCAAGTGAATTGATTCAAAAAATCAAAATCCACATTGGATACTTTGACAGTAAAATCACGATTTGATAATGGAATTTCTTTCATCAGATCTTACTCAATTGCAAGATTAGATAGATCTAGTTCTTCCCCTTATTTTCCCTTAATAAAAATTTTAGAGGATTTTACCAAAACACACAAATCTGCATTGTAAACTTTGTCCATCCCACTATTTGAATCTGACAACATTTTCCGAGTTTTGATTCGTTATGAGCTTTTATTCACAATGCAGAATTATGGGTTTTAGCCGTCTCGCATAGCAACCTCCTCTCTTAAACATATACTTTCAAAGGCACTATACTAATACTTATATTATACGGGATGATTTAGAAAAAGCCAAATGAAATCTTAGGAAAAGAAAAATTTATTTTTGATTCTTCAATTTTTCATTTGGTTTTCTCAATTCATCCCGTATAATTTAATTAGTGAGAGAAAACATTATTAATCTTTAGGAGAAACAAAATGGCACACGAGATCGAAATGGTAAATGGTCAAGCAAGAATGATGTTTGCAGGAAAATTGCCGTGGCACGGACTCGGCCAAGCAGTAGAAAAGGAAGTAACTGCCGCAGCAGCAATTAGGTTGGCTGGCCTGGACTGGACAATCGAAAAGCATCCAGTCTTTCTGAAAGGCAAAAATGATGTGGATGGAATCCCAGTCATTGGTTCTTCAGTTCCAAATGCTTTCGCTGTACTTCGTCCAGAAGACAGTCAAATTCTGGGAGTCGTAACCGGAGCTTATGAGATTATCCAGAACAGTGATTGTTTCGACTTCATGGACAGCATCATCGGTGAAGGTCAGGCAATATACCACACTGCCGGATCGTTGTTTAACGGAAGGATCATCTTCATAACGTTGAAGCTCCCCACGGATGCCAAGGTTGGTCCGGACAAAATTGAGAAGTACATTCTTCTAAGCTCCTCCCATGATGGCAGCCAGGCTCTCTCAATTCAGTGGACGCCTGTACGTGTAGTCTGTGCAAACACTCTTTCAGCTGCCTTTGGTGATTGCAGTTCAGGCATCAAGATCCGTCATCGTCGCAACTATCGTGGGAAAGTTGAGGAAGCTCGCAAGGTTCTTCAGCTTACCGAAGTTTACTATGCAGAACTAGAGAAGTGTTTCAACCAACTACTCAACACTCCGTTTACAAACATAAATATGGAAGACTTTGCAGAAGATCTCTTTCATGTTGAAGGCACTGTCTCCAAACAGACTAAGGCCAAAAGAAGTCGCATTGTTGAACTCTTCTCAACAGGTCAGGGAAATGCCGCCGTCGGCAACACCAAATGGGCAGCCTATAATGCCGTGACCGAATTTGTGGATCATAACACAAAGTTCAGAACAAGAGAAGGTGTCTCTGAAGCAGATGCTCGAATGAACAATGTAATGTTTGGTACCGGTTATGAACTGAAGAACAAGGCTCTGAAGCTCTTAACAGTTTAAATAAATCGGATCCAATCTGTGTTTTAGGCCTAGGAGTCTGCCACTTCTAGGCCTTTTCTTTTGGGTAAATAAAAAAGGAGATAGGCTTCCATACCCATCTCCCCACCGGAAAGGAAAGTAAGATGATTTGTTATACTTCAAGCTTATAACCTTCAAGCTTCTTGTGATATCCAACGTCATAAAATGGCACCCATTTACAACCAAACTCTCCTAACGTCCCATCAACTCTTGCTCCTAAAGTGCAAACACAAAATCCCACTTCAGCTTTCAATTTTAATTTACGCATAAATGGGGTTTGATCTTCCGTACAACCAGGCATAATTGTTAACACTTCTCGAGGATAGGAAATATCAAACTTATGGAAATGCCCCATAACCAAGACTTGTGGCTTGTCCCCACCTTGGAAAGATTCCACCATCTTTTGAGACGGATAAGAAACAGCATATGGAGTGCCTCCTCCAGGATGAATTAATCTCATCCTAAATGTTCCCAATGGCATCTCAAATAATACATCCTGCTCCAAATGACCTATATGCACAAGATCGTTCCGACCACGATCCATACACCAATTTTGAATATACCAACCAATTCTCAAACCACAATCCTTTTGGAACCAACCTTCGTGACAGTTAGATCCCCACATAACTCTACCATTTCTTCTCACTAACAAAGTTCCATTTTCTACTTGAACACAATAAACTTTTCCAGAATAAGAAACTTTCTCAGGTTTTTTAGGATACCAAGGTTCAGTCATTTTGTTGAAATAAATACAAAATTCATTGTAATTATGGTTTATTACTTCTCCAAAGATTTTTCCTTGAGTTCCTGCTGTTTGATGCTCACTAAACATGACAGCCCAACCACACTTCATTCCCAATTCTACTAAATCAGAAGCCAACCGTTTAGAAGAAGTACTAGCATATCCAGAATCAAAATCTTTATGCCCATCTCCTTTCCAGTAAGCTTGAAGAAATTCCAAAAGAAAAGAAGAATCTAAATTCTTTAACTCTTCCGGAATATATTTTTGATAACTTTTACCCAAAGGTTGTAAATATCTAGACAAATGAAGAGAACAGAAAGAAAAAGTATCTTCTTTTGATTTTTGTAATTCAAACCCCAATTGTTGAATTATATTCTTAATTTCCTCTTGATTTTCTTTTTTATGTTGTCCTATTGAAATTCTTGTATCATCCAACCAGCCTTCCGAAATAAACCAACCTAAAAATCTCAGGAAGGGAACAGCAGGAAACTCGTTAGAATTGTTTTTTATAGCCCAGGGATTTTTGCTCTCTATGAAAGGAACAGAAATTGTTTTTGGTAAAGAACCTTCCCATTTACAGCCACAAAATGTCTGCTTTTCTGCCCGCTCTGGAAAATCTTCTGCCTTGCAAAATTCTATTTTCTGAGAATCCCGCTTTTTATAAAACATTCTATGCCCTGGAGTTACCATATAATCCATTCGTTTTGTGGAAAAATGTAACATTTCTCCAACAAAATCTTTTTCGATTAATTTGTTGGATTTTTGCCATTCCCATTTCCTGGTTTCCAGATTCAGAGTGGCTACTTCATCTTCCTTGGATACTTCAGAAAACAGTATAAATCCTTTTCCTCGAACCATAACTTCGGTTTGGTCATCATAACAATCCCCAGTGATGAAATAAGTAGTTATTCCTTTTCTTTGAGGATAATTATCCGCTAAATAGTTAGACTGATCATGCACACCATGAGCGTAAAGTTCATATCTATTGTATTTGAATTCTCCATCTATAATATTTCCTGCATGAAAAACCTCCTTAACTCCTTGCTCTTCAAACATATTATAAGCGGCTTCCAATACATCTAATCTAGCATGCTGATTGCAAAGATGTGTGTCAGAAACTAACCCAAATTTAATTTCCTTTCCTCTAAGTTTTTTAACAGTCAGAGGAACTATCGGCGGAAGAACATCGGAAAGATAATATTTATCATCTCCCTGATAGACATTATAACCATCGTGCTGAAACAAATAAGTAATAACAGCTTTCACATTTTTGTCTGAAGTATGCAATTTCTTAGCTAAATCTACTAAAGCAATTCCAGACTTTTTATGTTTTGAAAGCATCTTCAAAACATCGGATCGAACCATTGGATCAGAAGGACTAAATTCCTTCAATTTTGGGCACTCTTTACAATTTAAAACACTCAACGGTTGTTTCTTCTTTTTTGATGCACTAGTTCTCATTAGCTTCTTCTCCTAATAAAACTTTCTTAACAAAATACTGAATAGCACTTAAATTACATTCCCAAATTAATGGAGATTCCTCAACTAAAAGATAAGGATAACCTAACTCTTGACATCTCTTCATTTCCCCATCCGCTCCTTCTGATGGCTCCCAACGATGAATTAAACCTCCTTGACAAAGTTGCTGCAAAACGCAAATGTCCATATATAAAATTTGTGGGGTAGTAATATAACCAAGCTTAGTAAACATTTGAACCGGAGTTTCCACCTCACCCGGACAATACCATTCAACTTGAGGAAACACAATTCGCAACCACTTAACATTTTCAATTGCTATATCACTATTTTTGTTTTGATATCCATATTCTCCATCTCCTTTCGAACCCAATTTTCCCCGCATTGGGTGAGCATAGTAAATTTTTGGTTTTCTCATTTCATCTCCCTTTCTAATTAAGTAAATTTCTCCATCTCCTTTCATCTCCCTTTCTAATTAAGTAAATTTCTCCATCTCCTTTGAATATGATATCGAGTTAAGCTTCCTTTCGGCACTCTTTTTGCCTTACTCAACAATTCTTGTTTTTCTTCTTTCTTAACAGGTTCTGCATCATATTTTGGTAAAGGATTATTATTTCCCTTATCTGGAACTCTTCTTGATGCTTGATAATGCTTAATTACTGGTTCCTTTACATCCTGCATATAATCAAAGATTGTACAATACTCTTCGGGTAAAACGTGATAAGGAATTTCACGCAAAACTCTAGATAAAGCGACCTGATCCCAAAGATTGCCTCCTTCTCGACATATCTCAATCCACTTATCTAAAATACCTTCAACTATAGAATTATTTTTCAAAAAAATAGTTCCTGACAACATTTCAAATCCAGCACTTCTACCCCGTTTTTTATGGTCCAAAAGATGTACTGCAACATTAACGTCCGAACGTGCTACTAATTCATCAAACAAATCAGGGGGACGACAAAATTCCGCATCTACATCTACATAAACTAAAGAAGCGGGTTTGAATTTTTCTAACATTGCTTTTAGGAATGTGGGTTTGTATTGAGTGTTTTTGTACCAATCTCCCTGATTTTCTATCGGAGCAATATAATAAGGGATTTGGAACCGCATCAAAGAAGCAATAAGTCTCTTTGCTTCCAACTCGTAAAAAGTACTGGCAGTAAAATATCCTACAACAAGATAATTCATATCACATCTCCAAAATTTGTTCTGATATAGGAGGAATTCTTAAATCTTTACTAAGATCAGAATTAGAACTTAAAGTTCTGTCAACTTTCCAACCAAACTCTTTTGGTTCAATATCCAAACTCAAATCAAATCTATTAGAAATCATTTTTAAAAGCTCATATTTGTTTACTCTTGTTGGAGAAAATACATGAAACAACCCTGGAGTATACATAATATTTTGATCAATGATTTTCTGACAAATTCTAGCATAAGTTGCTGTCGTGATACCATTCCAATAGTGGTTAGTAAAACCAGTTACCTTCTTGCCTTTTTGAGACTTCGCCCATTCAACCAAACTAGCATTATTATGTAATTCCTCTCCTATTATACTCGTCCGAAGAGTCATTGCCCAATCTTCAGGTTCCCCCAAACATTTACTCCTACCATAGATATCATTGCAATCGTGTGGATCATCCTCTGTATAATTATCATCTTTTCCAGAATAAACGCAATCGGTAGTAATATGAATCAACCGAATGTTATGCTCTTCGCAATAAGCTTCTAACTGATGAGGAAATACTGAATTTATCAAAATAGTGTTTGCAATTCCAACTTTTTCTACAAAAGGTTTAATAATCCCGATACAATTTATCACGTAATCTGCATCAAGAGGAATTTTACAAAGAGTATGTTCTTTAAGAGGCAGTTCAAATAAAATGTTATGGCTGCTATAAGCCAATTTTGGATCTCTAACTGAAAGCCAAACATTCTCTTCTCCATAAGCATTTAACATATATTTGCCTACAGCTGAACCAAGCATTCCGGAAGCACCTAAAACTACAATTTTCATAAATTTCTCCTACTAATAGTAATCTATATCCCAAATTTTTGAAGAAGCTATATCCCAAGGAATGCGAAAATCGTCCCCCTTAGCTTCTATTAAAGTTTTGGAAGATAAGAACATTAATTTTGTATCTGCAGTCAGTGTTTTAAACCCATTAAAATATCCTGGAGGAATAAACAATGCTTGAGGTTTTCTATCGGAAAGAATATATTTAACTGGAGCTAAAACCCAATCTGCCGGACTTAGATCTTTTTTCTTTAATTGTATTTCAAAATCTTCAGTTTTTATTAAATAAAATAGAGCCGCTCCTTGAAAAATATAAACCATTTTTGCTTCCGTTTGGTGTCCATGAAAAGCCCGTATATAACCTTGTTGATGATTTTGAACTATATAAAACCGTTTGGGAACAAACCCTTCTAAATCATTAATAAAAGAAAGCTGCCCTCGAACATCAACAGCTAAACCACCTTCAATTATTTTAGGTTGTTCTATCATAACCATCTCCTATAAATATTTTCAATATATGCTGTATTTGAATAAGTTGGGCTTCCTAAATTCTTTATACGATCTTCTCTAACCAAATTAACAATTTCTTGAATCCCTTCTGACAACTTAATATACTCTGGAATTGGCAAACATAAATCTTGCCACCGCTCTATTTTAACTCGATAATTTCTTTGATCCTCAAATGTCATTTCTACTTTTTCTATTTCGCAATTTGGAACCACATTTTTAATTTCTTCTGCTATCTCATGAATTATACAATTGAAAGCCGCAAGATTGTACAAACCTTTAATTTGTCCTACAATACCTGCTTCGATTGCTCTCGCTACATCCAACACGTGAATTAGAGGTCTCCACTGGCTTCCACCAAATACGGTTAATTTTTGTCCTCTAGCAGCTTTCATCGCAAGAACATTTACAACAAGATCTAATCGAATACGAGAATAAGTGTCACCTAGTCCAAATAATGTACCTAGTCGAAATATTAAAGATCGATCTGCCGCCTTTTCCAAAATATATCTTTCGGCTGCAAGTTTTGTTTTTGCATAAACAGAAAGAGGATTTGTAACAGCCTCTTCATCAATTAACTCACTGTTGATCCCATAAACTGAACAAGTACTTGGATAAACTATGAATCCATCATAATGATCAACAAACCATTTAACAGCATCTTCATTTATTGCTTGAGTAAGATAAGGATCAGTTGCACAAGCTGCATCCCCAACAACTGCTGCTAACCAAACTACAAAATCAAATTTGGATAAAACACTATACAGTTTTTCTCTATCTCTTATATCTCCATAAATAAACTTAACAGGCTTTAAATACCTTTCCTCATAAGCTAGGATATCATAAACTGTGATATCATGTCCTGCTTGTAATAAAACATCAGTAGTTATTCCACCAACATAACCAGCACCGCCGACTATTAGGATTTTCATCCTATTTCTCCTTTATAATAATGTTTCTAAAATAGAAACGATTCTTTCAGATGTGTTTCCATTTCCTAACCAATCAGTTCGGGCAATAAAATTGACAGTTTTCATGCTATCTAACCAATTTAAACAATCACGCCAAGAACCATTCCAAGCAGTTTGAACATTTAACATTTTTGAACATCCATATTTCACAGATTCGGGCCTTTCAGTCGAAATTCGAGGAACTACAACTGGAGTATTTAATAAAGCCGGTTCTTCTTGTGCGGTACCAGAATCAGAAATCATAAATACAGAATCATATTGGGCTTGTAAATATTGTTGATAGGACATTAAAGGAACCCATTTTACCCATCTCATATTTAATTCTGCATTTTCAATTGCTGTTCGAGTTCTTCCAAACGATATCATTTGTATAGGAAGTTGAAATCTCACAGCACAATCATTTGCAAAATCTAAAATATTTTGCAAATTTTGGGGAGATTTTATATTTTCTGGCCGATGAATATCTACAAGGATTTTATCTAATTTCTTCGGATTCAAGTGCATTTTAGGAAGAAATTGATTTACAACTTCAACTATTGTGTTCCCCACAACATGAATTTTATTTGGTGGAATATTTTCCGCAATTAATTTTTCCTCGTAATTCTTATGATAGGCAAACAGAAAATCACACATTTGATCGCAACATATCCGATTTATCTCCTCTGGCATATTCATGTCGTAAGATCGCATCCCAGCTTCAATATGTCCGATTCTATATCCCTCTTTTCTAAGAGGAATTGAAGCTAAAGCTGAATTCGAATCCCCAAGAAACAAAATAATATCAGGTTTTGGACACTTTCCAAATCTTAGTAAATCAATTATTTCTATTGAAAGAACATTAACTTGATTAAAATGCTCCCTTCCAGAAGCTCCAATATTTAGATTAAAATCTGGTTTGCGAATTTCTAGTTCATCAAAGAAAACATCAGACAGCATTTTATCATAATGTTGTCCGCTATGTACTAAAATATGATCTAAATATTTAGAAGAATCCAATTTCCTAAAAACTTCAGACATCCGAATAAAATCAGGTCTGATTCCTGTAAGAGTCATTACTACCCTTTTCATTTTTAACCTTCACAACTGATTCAAAATATTCTTAAAAGCCAATTCTACTCTGTGAGAATCATTGGAAACAATTGAATTTTCTATTTCTTCTATACTAAATGAATCTAAGCATAGATTGGAATCTATTAAGGTACTCACCCAAAGTTTAGCGTGTCTTTCATCAAGACCCTTAATAGGATAAATTTGATTCTTGTCTACAATACGAATTTCTCCGGACCTAAAAATCAATTTATTTCCAAGAGCAATATCAATATCAATATGCCCCTGTCGAGCCAAATATATCTGTAGTTCACAACCTATTTTAACCAATTTTCTTACATCATTCAAAAGTTGCCATTCTGGTTGTAAATAGGCCTTTTCACAACAACCTATATAATGATCTCCAAGTTTGATCAAACATTTAATACCAGAACTCTTTTCAAATAAACTTGCTAATTGGAGGCATTGAGGTTGACAACCAATAGGATATATTTTACCAAAAACTAATTCATCTTCAAAATATGCAAGGAAAAGAGTAGAATGTATATTCCAGCCTAATCTAAAAGTATATTCAATAGGCAAATCGTATAATTGAACTTCTTTAAAAGTTGAAATATCGGTTCTCTTCTTTAATAAAACTATATATCTTCCAGGAATTGGAGAAGGAACTTTCTTTAAAATATCAAAAAATTCCTGAGCTTTCTTAGAAAAACAATTCCAATTAAATTGATCAACACCTACTTTTACTAAATCATTCATCTGAGGATCTTCAAAATCAAATCCCCCTTCTAACAAAACTAAATCTGTACTTAAAATAGCCAATTTATCAATCCAATCCCAATTGCCCCCAGAATCAACAAACATATAATGAGGACCATTTCCTATAAAAATTCTATCAAAATAAGTATCTAATAAAGGAAAATTGCGGAAAGAAATACAATCAAATTTTGTTTTAACTTCTGAACCCTGCAATATTCTGCATAAATCAATAGCTTCTGGATTATAATCAATTCCTCTTACTTCTAAACCAGACTTTGCAGCCAACAACGAAAAATATCCTTTTGCACAACCTATATCTAACAGCCGAGTTCCAGAAGTAAAGAATTCTGGGGCAACTTCATCAAAGGCTTTCATTCGAACAATTAAACTATTGGTAGGAACTAATCCTTCCAATTGAAAAGTTAGAGAAGCGGGTTCTATCTGAGCATCTAATAATCTTTGTTTTTCTTCTAAATTCATGCAACTTCTCTAATTTAATTGAACCAATATTTTTTCCAAATCTTCCACACTTCCTATCCGGTTTGTTTTGTTCCACTCAAAAGCATCTTCTGTCATCCGGATATATTGCTCTCTTGAAAAACTGAGTAAATATTTGGATAATTCATCAATATCTTTGAAATCTCTATAATCAATAAACAATTCTTTAGGAACATGCTGTTCTATATTATAACAACCCCAATATATGGGAACTGTTTTTGCCTTAAAGCAATCAAACATTCTATCTGTCATGAAATCCCAACTCCAATATTCATGATAAAGAGATTCAAAGCACAGTCGAAACTTATATTTGCTAATCAAATTTAGCAATGTTTGGTGTCCAGGCTTATAAACATCTGTAGGACCTTGGTAGAGACTGCCACCCCATGGAGAAGGTGCGAATACATGTTTTACCATTGGTTCTATGGTCAAATTCTCCATTACCTCTTTTCGCTTGGGTACAATATGTCCCCCTCGATTGTCTGGTTTAGTGTACAACTTATTTATGCAGCAAATCCCATTTATCTTATTATCATAAGAGACTAGTTCTGTAGCTTCATAAAAATTATTGAAAAACGTACATCCCTGAATAAGATTCAAATTCAATCGATGTTTATTTTCCAGAAAGAATTTTGAATTCCACGTAATAACAGAATCAAATTGACTAAGAATCTCTGAATCCCATTGTTCTGGAATTTCATTAAATGGTTCTAACTGAAGTAAATGTCGAAAACCAAAGGTAGGTAAATTCATCTTTGGAAAAAATCCATCCAGTCGAGGTCTATCCGGTTTTAGATTAAAGGCCACGTGACGGTATTTATTGATTAAATAGACCCACTCATCCTGTTGCAATCTCAATTCAAAATCTGCTGATCTCTTTATCATATTATACTTTTTCTAAAGAAGTTAAATACTCTTCCACATATTCCTTACTTGTTTTCATAGGATAAAACTTTTGAAGTTCACTAACATCAAAATTATAATTTTCAACAACTAATTCTGAACCCGGAAAAAGTTGAATAGGGAAGTTTCTTAACTGAAATAAATCCTCAATAACAATAGATTCTGAAGCTCCCACATTAATTATCTCTTCGGATCTCCAGTTATCAACTAAATAATCTATTATATTTGCTACCTCTTCAATAGAAATAAAATTGTAAACCGACTTCACAGATGTGCGTATAGGTTTACCTTGTATCCAATCAAATACAACATTCTTAGAAAGTCCATCTCCTACCAGCCCACCCAATCTCAAAATACAGTAATCGAAACGAGTTGCTTGACGTTCAGTAATTCGTTTTATCTCTCCATAGTTAGTATCTTCCGTGACACAAATAGAAGAGATATGCAATAATTTTAACATGGGATTAAAATTTTGCATTTCTAATATACGGTCAAATATAACTTTCTCATGATCCCAAGCAGCATCAAAATCTTTTTCAACTCCATACTTTTTAGAAACTCCCGCACAATTAATTACCAAATCAAAATATTCTGGCTTAAAAGGACTTTTAGAAGAAGCAACGACAGTCAAATCATGCTTCTGGGCTAGTTTTTTACTTACCGCACTGCCAACAAATCCAAGACCCAAAAGACAAATTTTCATAAAATTGCTTCCCAGTAAGCAAATGGTGGGATTGCTAAAAATCTTCCCCTGGAGTTGCATAAAAGTTCATGTACAGCTTTCATAACATGATTTACAGAATACAAATCATAATCATGAAAAACAATTCTTCCACATCGTTTTACCGTTTCAATATCAAAAACCACATTTTCATATAAATGAGCAGCATCTATATAAGCGAAATCAAAACTAAGAGCAGAAACAGCAGCTCGAACTTCTTGACTATTTTTTACTATAACTGAGGTTATCCGATCTTTTACTTGAAAGTGTTCCCAGATAGAAAATCTTACTGGTGTATCTCGAATATCAAAAGTTGTTATATGATTGCAAAACCCTGCAAGCATCACAGTAGATATGCCACAACAAGTACCAATCTCTACACCGTGCTTCATTATACCCGGCTCGAAAGCCTCTTCCATTATATATTGAAATATTTCTTCTCCGCTCCCAACATCATGTAAAGCACTTCCATCGGGTTGTGATAATACGTCTTTTCCAAAATGATTTATTACTTCTTCTCTTATACTCATTTCAGTTCCTAAGGAAAATATCGACACATTGAATCTTGTATAAAAACTTTTTCTACTATTTCATTATACGCACCAAAAGTACATCTTGGGCATTTATTTACATCAATATTTTTCAACATCTCTTTATGCCTCGGAGTATTCCAATGCTTCAAAACTTCATGTGGATCAGGATCATGGGAACATAGAATAAGATCTTCTCTGCCTCTCATATCAAAACAAAGATGACAATTCCCATCAGCACCAAAAGTAAGAATCAATGGAGCAGCCCAACAACAACTGAAATTTATCTTCCGTGTAAAATTTGGGTTAAACTTATGACGAATTCCGTAAAAATGAAAGTTCTCATCCTCTAATTGCATTGCTCTTTCAATTTGGTCATCAATTTCTTCATATAAACCTTGATAATCTGGAGCTTCCTGATTCTGTGTCTTTGGAATATTGTCCCAACCTACTGGGCGAAGATGAAAATCTTTAACCCCAATAGATTTCGCTAATTCAGCAGCTTTGTATATTTCTCTAGCATTTAATGGATGCAACAAATATTTATAACAAACATCACATTTATTATTCGAATCCTTTACACAATTAACAACCTTTTCAATGTTAGAAATAACACCTTCAAACAAATATGCTCGATGCTCCGACAACCCTTTAATTTTCTGATAGGTTAACTCTGTTCCAGCATCCATGGAAATGCCAACCCAACGACAATTTTCAGCAATTATTTCGGCTGTCCTGCTATCAATCAAACTACCATTTGTAATGAGTCCCGATTCTATACCATTAGTTTTTAAATGAACCAAAAAATCCGGAGTGTTATTATTCATTAATGGCTCTCCGCCCCCGGCAACACAATTTTCAACAAAAATACCGGCAGATAAAGCAAAATTGTGATATTTTTCTACAGTTAAACAATAAACCGGAGTTGAATATTCTAATTCAATTTTCCGAATTGAAACAACATTATGGTGAAAAATCTTCCCTTCCTCAATTGACCCAGGATAGTAATAATTTCCAAAAACTCGGTGTGTCAAACCACCAACACCAATTTCTTTCAAAAACTCATATCCAGAATCCGTGCCCTCAAAATATAGCGGCATCAAAGAATCTTGATTTGTCAAATATTGAGCTTCTTTATAAGTTCTATCCCTAAGCATAAATCTATGTTCCGGAGTACACCTTACAATATCTCCAGTATCCAAAGTAAGTTCAATCAAAATATCTGCCACAGTAATCTTTCTTGGAGAATGAGCTAGCCCAGGAACTATTTTACCTTCTGAATCTCGAGAATAAACCTCAAAAGGTTCATGATTTTTATTCCAAATTTCAATTAATTCTTCAAATGTTTTATTTGTTCCATCAACCAATTTGATTTTAGTGTCTCCAGTAAAACAAGTCGAGTTAACTCCCCATTCTGCATAAAAATCAGACAATCGGAAAAGTTGATCTCTTGATATTTCTTTTTGGCCTTTCTGCTTAATAATAGTATCTGCATTACACCACAAACAGGAATAATTGCATTTGCTGCTAGGATCTGTGTCAACCGTAACTGGGGGCAAAAAATCTTCTTTAGCAAAGCCTTCGAACCATTCTCGCCACATAAGTGCCTTAGCAGAATTGAAAGGATTCCAGGAATTTGACCATTCTTTTATCATACTTTATTCTCAAAAAATATGGGAAATTCTTGATGACAAGAATTCGTTTGAATTCCGTATAAATCTTCTACTTTTATTCTTTTATTTTCATCAAATAATTTGGCTAATTCTTCTATTAAATAGTATTGTAGTTCGCCAGCCCGGTTTTCTGGGTGAAAACTTACATTATTCAAAGGCAAACTAAACATTCTTGAATATTCATAGCAGCAAAGATAAGGCTTTGATACAGCAAAATCATTTCTGTGTTGATTCAAAGTTCCCTCTACCATTACTAAACAAGGAACATTTTTATCCGTCATATAAGGCAGGATGTCCTCTGATCGATAAATTGAGCTGGAAACTTCCAAAGGATATCCAAAATCAAATTCTGCTTCTGTCCAATTATAACAATTCTTTACTCCTTCAGGAGAAAATACGGGAATTTTCTGTTCAGACCTTAACATGTAACAATAATTTGTATTTTTCCCAAGTCTATATGAAAATCCTAAAACGTGTGGATTTTCTAAACAAGAAATAGCGTCCATTACAAAACAAGGAGAGGTTGTAATATTATCGTCAACTTGGAAAAATATATATTTATATAAAGATAAAATATCCTTAATCTGTTCAACCAAATAAAATTCTTTAATGAAGACAACAGTAGGAAATTCTTTCCTTAATTGTTCATACTGCCTATCATAAATTTCATTTGAGGCTTTGTAAAGAACGCATAAATCGACAAATTCTCCAGCATCCAAAAAATTGGTTTGAAAAGATTCCAACATTGCCCTTAATTGCAACGCACGATCTTTGCTGAAAATAATTGAAACGGCTGTCTTCATTTCTTACTCCAACAGCAGAAAATAAAATTATAATTATAGTGCATCTGATGAGTAACAGATAATCTCTCAAAAATATTTTCCATCTTTCTTTTAGCTTCAGGAACTACATCATGAAATTGAATTTGAAGATGATCAAATTTAGTTATAAGATTCTGCGACAACATTTCTTCCAGCAGTTCATATTCTCCACCTTCACAATTAATTTGAGCCAAATCAATATTTATAGTAAAAAGATGTTTTTCGCAAAGAATTTTCCCAATATGCCGAATAGAAATCATTCGAGAATTTCCTTTTAAACATCCAATTCCTGAAGCATCTCCATTAACAAAAATTTCTATATTCTCATCTCTTGCCCCCAATCCAAAATTAAATAATCCTACTTTCGTTCTTCCAGCAAGTTTCTTTGTTGCTTCCTCATAAAATTCTGGAACGGGTTCAAAAGCATAAATATAAGGATCATATTTTTTAGATATCTCAGAAGCCCATAGTCCTTTGTAAGCTCCTATCTCTAAAACGATACTATCCGGGGTTAAATATGGATGAAAATACATAGCCTCTCGACCACCTTCAGCTTCCCACTTATCATGCAAATCAACCATTGCCGCCCTCTCCCCAAATCTCATGATAGTCATAATTTCTTATAAAGATAACAGGATTTTGATTTGCAAATACCAAACGCATCTTTTTTAATTGTTCCAAATTTACATCTCTATCATGATATAAATGTATGGCTGTTACATCATAATCAGGAACTAAATGTTGTTTAATTTGCACCAATCGACAAAACATGTCCGAATCTTCATAACCATAATACAAATATTGTTCATCATATCCTCGCAAATTGAACAATACTTCTGTCTTTACAGCATAAGCATAATGAAAATATGAGGAAAAATTAACTCTACCATCTTCAGCCAAAACTACACATTTAGCATAATTTGCATCCAATACTTTAACGGGATCCATTTTTAAACATGCAGAATATTTAAGAATATCAAAATTCTTTTCAAGCATTAGTTCTGCACTTAATTTCTCATCCAACACATAAATATTTCCTGCTCGCCAAGGCTCTTCAGAAGTACAAATATTACCAATAAAGTCTCCCAGAAGAACAATCTCAGGATCCTTTTGGAAAAAGAATTCAGATTGACATCTTTTTATAGCATAGTTTCTAATGAACCCACCATTTCTTGAATCGTTCGACTGTCTATGTAAAGTAAAATAATAAACATTTTGAGATTGCAAATGACTAAAATCTATATCGATGCCATCATTACCAATTATGACAACCCAATCATCTTTAGGCATTCTCGTTCTTATCTGAGAAATAGAAAATTCTAAAGATTCTTTTTTACCGTAATTAGGTATAAAAATACACAACTTTCGTTTTGTAATTGACCAATCGAAATTTTGCGTAATTTTCAACATCTTAACTTAAAGCCTTCTTCAAATAATAGCAAACAATGTTGTCGTAGTTCATATAATTCTCGTCAGTTAACAAGGCCTGATATTTTGCTGAGGTGGGGTGCCCCACATAAAAATGGATTCCAATAGTTTCTAATTTCAATTCAGTTAGAGAAATTTCAGCGGGTCGTTCCCAAATCTTGTTAGGCCAACGAATTGGGTAAACTATATTATTCGAAAAATTACATACTTCTAAAGCAGTTTCATCCAAATATTTCTCATAAAATGGACTACCTATAGCTTGGTAATCATAGTCATGAATATGTTGCTGAGCATAATATTGCATGTGAGCCCAAGTTGTATTGTCAGGAGCAGACATCAATAAACCAATACTATGATAAGGTTTGCCGGTAGGAATATCTTTCTGATAACAAATATAAGCTTTATGATCTGTTTGCAAAAAAGCGTGTTCCATAGGACGGAAAAATATAATGTCCATATCGAGCCACAAACCAAAATGGTTCGCTAACAAATACAAACGATAATAATCTGATTTTGTTACCTCTGGAAGACTGTTAGATAGATCATATAATTCCATATTTACTATTCTAACTTCATTTACTAATTCTTGAGCCTGAGAAAAATAATCCTTGCCACTAAGATCATTTTTATTCTCTTTTCCAGGCCAGTTATAGTTTTTGCTGATATCTTCTCTTCTTGGGACACATAAAATTATTTTCCAACTGGGATTATGTTTCCGAAAAGAATAGAGTGTCATATACCGGAGGAAAGGCAATGTCTCTCCACCCCAGTAAAAGAAAACTTGTTTTGGTATATTTTTCATATTAATTAAACTCTACCATTATACAATATCCAATAATTTTGTAAACCAAATCTGAACCATGGGTCTTTCTACTTCACGCAAAGCACTTTCCCAAAGCAAATCTTTTGCATTAGTTAACATATCTTCCATATGAGTATCTTGATATTTTTCAGCTAAAATTTTAATATCAAAAGTCCCATTATCGTTCCCATATTCTTTAACATCTAAGACTTTATAGTTTAAATTTTCTAATGTGTAAACAAATCTTTCCTTAAACCATTGATCGATATGAAATGACCACTTATCTTCTTCATGAGAACCTGCTATATGCCGGACTAATTTCATCTTATCGGAAAGAAGCATTGTTTCAGAACCAATTCCTCAACAACAGGCTTTTGCGTCCGGGGTTGTTATAAGCAAAGTCCCTTTAACCTTCAACCAACGATTCCAATTAATTAATAATCCTAAAGATATTCCTCGACTAAAATGCTCAAAAACGTGATGTAACTGGATAGAATCAATCGACTTAGTAGGCAAATCGATTTTAACAATATCCATAGAAAAATCTGCGGCTGATTTAAATAAATTAAATGGCTGTTCTTCCTGAGGAAAGTCTATATTTATGCAATCCTTAAAATGATTTCTTCCACAACCTAAATGCAAATTTACCGGATTTGGTTTGCATGCTTCAATAAGTTTTATCAACTCTTCATTCATACGCCTTCTCCCCAACTTAAAGGATTTCGAATAATTTGTTTAGGTTGTTTTTCTACAAATATTTGCTTCATATCTTGAAGATATGGGTCCACTGTCGAAGGATGATGCAAATGAATACTTGTACAATTATAATCTGGAGTGATGGAATATCCTTTCGCCATTAATCTGCAAATCATATCAGAATCTTCATACCCATAACTAGTAAAAGATTCATCATACCCTCGCATCTCTTGAAGAACTTTCGTTTCAATTCCTAAGGCATAGGATAACCAATTTGATATATTGTGGGCACCACTTAAAACATCTTTATGCAATTTCTCTGGATCTGATAATCCATTAATGCCTAAAGTAATTTGAAAAATTCCTCCACCTAAAGCCTTATACTCTAGATCTCCTTGAACTTCAGGATTTAAATTGTGCTCTTTCAAAAAAGGAATAATTTCTGAAACACCGCGTTCAAGAATATCTCTTGTTGGACCTTTTGGAAAACCCAACACATATCCTGTTTTCCAACCCAGTCCACGTTCTGCAGCACGTTTTAAATAATCTCCGTTTACAATAATTTCGGGGTCTTTTTGAAAAAATATCTTAGATTGGCATCTTTTTATAGCATAATTTCGGATAAATGCGCTGTTCCGACATTTACTTCTTCCAGTATCTAAACTAAAAGAATATACACCTAAATCTTTCAGATGACTAAAATCATAATGACATAAATCGTTTCCAATTATAATAACCCAGTCATCTTTAGGCAGATGGGTAACCATGTTCCTAATTCCAAATTCAACCTGTTCAGGTCTATGGTAGTTAGGAATAAACATAACTATCCTACGGTCAGTTATTGACCAGTCAAAATTTTGTTGAACTGTTAACCCCACCTTGAAGTGTCTCGCTTTCCATTATACAATTTAAATAGACGTTCCTTGTTCCTGTTCCATTCGGGGCAGCCCCCATGATATTTAGAACTTTTAGAATGCCATTGATGAATAACAAAACCCTTTGATGGATCAAGAATTTCAACCTTTAATCCACTTTCTTCTATTCTAAATAAAAATTCGTCGTCATCAAAAGCATAACCATCTGCAAAAAGTTCATCAAATCCCCCCAACTGATTCATGTTATTCCGAGACATAGCAGACAAAAAATGATATGGTATTTTACACCAACATTTATTTTTGGCTTCAGAAACTGTTTTAACTATTTTATCTGCCAATTCTACATTGTTGGAAATATTCAAAAATTCTTCAAATCTCGGATATTGATAAGATATTTCAGTTAAACTAAGACAACAAGAAGCAACCAAATAATTTTGATTAGTCACATGTTCTCGAAAATATCCCAGTAAATCTCCTCCCACATGCACACATTCCGGAGTCTGAAGGCAAATGATATCCCCTTGAGCTTCTTTTATACCTATATTAAATGGAACACATGGATTTATCCACCAATGTTTTTCTGGGGGAATATATATCACTCGAATAGGTAGGTTGATTCCTTGAATTGCTTGTGTTGCTAATTGATCTGGATTACTAGCATCATCAATAATAATAATTTCTAAGTCAGATTTATTTTGACAATAATGCTCAATACTCCGCAAAGTTATTCTTGTTTGTTGCAATCTATTATGATAAGTCATCACCAAGGAAATCATTTTCTCTCTTTCAATAGATTTTTTAAATATTGTTTTTATTAAACCATTGGAAAATATAATTGATCCAAAAAATAGTGTATCCAAAAATCCCTATTATGATTTCTTTATATGACAGCTTCTACATAAACTTATAAAATTATCAAAATTAGTACAATCATTAGTTTCTTCATCATAATGAATATGATGAACATCTAAAACCCGACCATTTTCTTGTTCAATTTTACCACAACTAGTGACTTGACAAATATAATTATCCCGTTCTCTAATTTTTTGCCTAAATTCTTCTGTGAAATTAGAATGATATGATGGATAATTTCCACTACAACAGGAACCATCTATATAATTTGGATTATTTTCACCTATTAGTTTACCTTTCCTAGAAACAGAAATTTTTGCAATAGTTTCTTCAGTATGGTGTTTCCCATACATTGGATGATTTTCTCCAGACATTTTATCTATAGCTTCCAAAGAATGGGTTTTTCCATACATTGGACCATTTTCTCCAGAAAAATCTGCGTGATTTTCTTTTATTTTAGCAATAGATTTAACAGAATGGTGTTTCCCATAAAAAGGGTGTTTTTCTCCTCGGATCCCATATGCAGGACACAATTCTCCAGTTCTACCAAACATTGGATTCTTTTCCCCCTTTTTAGAATTTGATATATTGGTTATCCACTGGGCTCTTTTAATTGGGTCTTTAGGAGAAGACATTCTATACTTTCTTTTTCATAAAAACTAAATAAAATCTTAAAAATTTCATAAAATATTCCCTACATTCACATACAAAATGTATTTATTCAATTGACTTATATGAGAAGAACTAAACACACATATTCCTCTCTCTTTCAAAATTTGAAAAGCTTCAGGATAAGGAGTTAAAAACTCATCTAGTTTATTTTGATAATCTAATGGATCTTTCTTTGAATAATCCTCATGATAGTGTGTTTCCCCATACGAAGTAGTAAAATCCAACCCTAAAAGATATATTTTTGTATAACCTAAAACAACAGCTAATTGTAAAGCAGAATAGCCAGAGTCACTACCATAATGAAAATCTTCAAAAGTTTTACCAATTCCACCATATTTTGTAGGATGAATTATTTTATCAAACAAAGTAAGATCATACTTTAAACCAAATTTTTTGTCAATACAATGCTGCTCATCAATAAAAGTTTTGCGGTCCGGACTTAAAGCCAAAACAAAGTATTTTTCAGATGGATGGTGAGTAAATTTTCTTCTAATTCCCAAATCTAAAGAATTCAAAACTCCACTTTTTAATAACCAAGTAAAATCCGTTGTAATAAAATACTTAGCTTTTGGTAACTTAAAAATGGATTGATTTATGGCAATAACATCCTGATTTAAAAGAATCTGAAAATCAAATTCTTTCAAACTTGGACCACCGCCTACAATATAACATGCACCATCACTCAAAATTAGCCCTAATTTAGTTATACGAAGGAATTTAGAAGCTTAAAAATGTTTTTATGGAAGATTTAGGAAATATTTGTAGGCTGCTATCTGAACTTAAATTTACAACTTCTATACCCATTTCTAATATAGTAGGAGCAAATTCTTCTATGCAAGTTCGAAATTTGTCTAAATTAACCACAAAAGATTTTTTATCTTGATTTGCGTATCCACTATGCCAATGAGTTTTTGAACCTTGAACCTTAAAATCATAACCCAATAAACCTATTCTTTTACAACCTAAAGCAACAGCAAGCATTAAAGCTCCCATACCGCTATTATTCCCAGGATATAACCCCACATTTAAATCAAAACAAATTTCCTTCCTTGTTATTTCGTCCACAAAATAGATTCCTTCACAAAATCTATATGTGTGATCGTGCCGAATAAACAGTTTTATTCCACTATAAGCCAGCCATTCTTGGTGCAATTTATACTCTGGATCTCTCGGATTAACATTATTATACTGCACCAAATCGAAGAAATTATAATCCATTGCATAATTAACTTCTACAGAAAAACTTTGAAATGTCTTATTTATGCCTATGGTATGAAACCCCACAATTTGCCTGTAATCAAACCCTTCTAAGCTTGGGCCTCCACCCAATATAAAACATGTCTGGCCGGCCCAACTGTTGGAAGGAAGAACATCTGTAATTTTTTTAGCTAAACACCTACCATTTACAGGTTTAACTTTGACTACAGAAGTCCCATGAGAATGGTTAATTAAATTGCTCATAAAATAATTTTCTTATCGTCCCACTACTCGCCAATGGATATTAACACCTGTAACATTCCCCAAACTTATAACAATCTGACTAACACTTTTAGAAATTAATATCGGAGAATAATAAGTATTCCAGGGAGACTTTTCAACAGTTAATTGCACATTTCGAATTTCATTCGGAAAAGGAACAACAAAAGTAACCGTCTTATTAGAACCAGTATAGGCAGCAATACCATCTTTTTCGATCCTTCCGCCAGCAAAGGTATAACTTTCTCCACCTGAATAAGTGGTTGCCTCGTCTGGTTTTGGTTTTGCAATAAAAGCCCGAACATCAGTTATCCTACTTGCTGGAATACTTGTATCTCCATTGACCATTTGAACTTGTGCAACAACCAGTTTATCATTATAATCTGGAGCTACTGGAGAAACTGCAGCAGTTCCTTGCTGAATAGAAACTGTTCCATCAGTATCAACATAAACCAGATCTATTCTAGAATTAGGAGAACCAGGAACAGTAAAAGGACCAACCCGCTGTTCTGGAACCAGAACATATCCAGAGCCATTATTGATTCTCCCGGATCTAATCCAAACATACAATCCAGAGTCAGCCTCAACCCTCAAAAATAAATTTTGAACATTAAGAAAAGTTCTATCTGTATAATCAAAACTTGTTAATGTGGATCCCACAAATACACATTTACCAATAATAATATCATTGGCTGCAGCGGCTGCAACAGAAGCCAAAGCGTGCACTTCCACATAATTAGAGGTAGATGCTGCGTAAGCCCAACGCAATGCCAAATATGGTGTGCCTGAAGAAATGGATCCAGAGTCTAGTGTAGAAGCGTTAAGTGTAGCTGCAGAGGCTGTTCTAACACTAATTTGATTTGTGGTACCCTTAATTTCTGCAACCAATATGGACAAAGTAACTTCTGAATCAGAAACTCTTGTTAAATACCCACCAGAATAAATTCCTGGTGGAAGAATACCTAAAAGTCTTTTTCCAAAATTTGCTCCAGTTGCTTCCAGGAAATACTGGAACGTGATGCTTTGAATTCCATGGTTTGTTATACCCATTTTATCTCCTTTTAACAATTATGTATTATGTGGTAATTCTATTGCGGAAAAAGTTCTTTCAAAACTTATCCCATCTTGATAAACAGTCCCAGAAATTCCGGTAGGTCGAGCCCATTGTACTTTTAACACATGAACTCCAGCAACCAAAGAATTTACCAACCATTGAACTGCAGCCCATTTTTCTAATCCTGTTAAAGAAGTATCAAAATAATTTCGCATAGCTACTGTGGGTGTGCCATCAATAGAAAATCTGAGATTAACACCATCTCCTCGAAACGCAGAAGAAAACAGAAGCAATAATTTTCCTCCTGTAGTGGTCATATTTATTGTCATATTATCCAAATCAGCAAAAGTTTCCGAAGCAATAGAAATATTTGTTGTTCCTGATGCTTGAGAAGCTTGCCCTAAAACACCACTCTTGATTTCCAATTCCCCAGTTGCATTCACATTCAAAGTAGAATCATCCACAGGATAAGACATATTCGTAAAATCTCGAACATCCTCTATAGCAGAAGCAGCAATACTTAAATCCCCAGCAGACAAAGTTACTTCTGCTAGAACTAACTTCCCGACATAGTTTGGAGCTACCGGAGATATAGCTGCAGTACCCGAACTATCTATAGATACAGTTCCGGTAGTTCTGTCCACATAAACTAAATCTATCCTACTATTGGTGCCTGGAGGAACAAAAATAGTACTCTTTTGATCCGGGATTTGAATTGTTTCTTTTCCATTTTGAATCCGACCTGCTCGAACTCTAACATATAATCCACCTTCTTCTGCAACTTCTACTTTCAAGAATAAATGCACAACAGCAGGATTGCTTCTCTCAGTATACAAAAATCCATTCAAAGCACCACCACCAGTAAAAGTACATTTACCCACAATCAAATCATAAGTTTGAATAGATCCTGAAGCAACAGCTAATAGTCCTATGTAATCATTATTACTGCCTGTATAAGCCCAACGCAACACAATATAAGGAGCAGCGGATGAAACCACTAAGGTCACAGTCGTAGTTGTTTCCGCTCGAATTTGGTGAGTTCCATCCTCAATCTCACATTTCAACGCTGATATCCTTGCATGGGAAGTATCGACGACTGTCAGATAACCACCATCATAAATCCCTGTAGGACGGATATCAACAAACCGTTCATTTATTTCTCTGGAATTACCTGCTGCACCAAATTTCAAAGAAATGTTTTGACCGCCAATATCTGTATAAGGCATCTTATATCTCCTAACTTAGATCTTTTTTATAGATTTCGACCACAACTCGAAGTTCTACATCATTTGTCTTGTTTATTTTTGGGAAAGTAGAAAGTATCACTAAAGTACTTCCAATGTAAAGTCCCAACTCACTCAAGTTATTCCCCACTGTCACTTTTGAAACTATAAATTCAAAAGAATATTTGTCATCAAAAATCGTTATATCGTCTGGATCTATGCTTCCTGTCAAAACAGGATTTTGAACATCAGCAGTAGAATCAGATATCTGACTCGGATAATTTCCTGTTCCTAAAACCCAAGTTGTAATGCTTTTAATAAATGATGTGAAATCATAATCAAAAATCATTGATCCATCATCAAAACTCCAAGCATCCCCACTCCCAACAGCGTCGAAATATTTAATTCCAAATTGCCAATTCGCCGTTACTTTTGCTTTTATTCCACCATCTACTGTAATCACATTTCCAAATTCATCGGTTTTAGGATTCAAAAAAATAAGATAATGTGGTACAGTATGAACAGGTCGAGTTTCCTCAACAAGAGTTGCAAAATTAGCTAAATAATTATTATACCACAAATAAGTCATGGAACCTTCTTCATAGGTTCTGTTAAGAAGAACTTCTACACCAAAATGTGGACTCTTATAATATGAACTATCTAATCCAGAAGGATTTTCGTCCTCTTCTCCAACAAACCAATCTGTCAAAACAAAAGTACTGTAATCATTTGTATACATATCATACAAATTTACTGTATATCCAGAATTCATAGCTAAAATATCTATAGCTTGATAAGTTCCTTTTACTTTATACCAATCAATAGCCTTAGACAGAATATCCTTAAATTCTGCTTCAGATGATTCATCTTCTGGTGGAAAATTAACACCAATTAGAGAACCTAAATGCCTTAAATAATCAATAGAAGAAACAGTATTTGGGCTAAGCAATTTAACAATATCTCTGGTTTTAGAAAGATTTGCTCCAATCTGAAAACCACATTCTTTAACATAAGCCTGTAATATTTCTGAGGAATGGAATTTTTCTGGAATAAGATTCATCAAATCCAGAGCGATGACATGTGTAACATCGACTTCCAGTTCTGCAGTTATAACCATTTCAAGATCAAGATCTGCTTCTGGACGATGACGGTATGTAACGTCCATTGAGAATTCTACTTCTGCTTCTAAAATAGCATTAGCAAATTCGTCTAAATGCCAGCCTTGATCGAGTCGCCATTCAGCCATTTATATTATTGTCCTATCTATATCTAATTGAAGCTCTAAAGGATTCCAACGATAAGGATTTACAGCAATTGTAACTAATATGTCTGTAGAATAAATATCCCCAACAACATTGCTAACCTTACATTTGTATGTTCCAATATCTGAAAGTGTTATATATTTTGTAAAAATATTGGTTATTTCTCCTACAAGTTCCACATCGTCTTTATACCACTGATATGTGGGAGAAGGAAAACCATCAGCAGTAACAAAAAGAGTTAAAAGATTTCCTACATCAAGAGTTGTATTGCTAGATTGAGCAGTAATTTCAATATAATTTACTGTAAGAACTATTGGATCTGATGTATCTTCCCCCTCAACATTTGTAACTATACATTTATATGTTCCAGCATCAGTTCTAACAGAAGTAAAAGATAAAGTTGAATCTGTTTCTCCGGGAAGTTCCACATCATCTTTATACCATTGATAAGTGGGATCCGGAGTTCCTGTTGCTGTTACAAAGAAATTAACTAAATCTCCTTCCTCCACGGTTGTGTCAATTGATTGAGTTGTTATTACTGGAGCTATATTTTGATTTCCAGTCCAAACGACGGCATTTAATGACGTGGTACTTGCCTGTACTGATGATCTGCAAGAACCAGCCAAATTACAAGTTCCTACAAAACCACCAATATCAACAATATACAACTCATTATCTGAATTTTTAATTAGACTGCAAATCTTATTAGATAGAGGAATTGTACTTATTGGAGCGTAATCAGCCCAAGGATGTCCTCCCCCATCCACATCATAAAAACCATATAATTGTTTTGTTGTATACCGAGAAACTATAAGTAAATCAAAATCACTTGCATGAACAGCATCATCAAAAATCGAAGGATTAGTTGCTGAAGCTATCCATTCACTAGCTGTTTGGTCGTATAAAGAAATTATTGAATCACGAGTTACAAAACATTTTGTGTCTGAATCATTGTTTGATGCTATAAAAACACCATCTTCGTTTAAATTTACTCTCGTATCATACCAATTAAGTAAGGCTCCATCGCTTCTTTGAAGCCGAACTGAAAGATACTTTCCAACAGCCCCATCAAGAGTTGAACCATTAATATTTCCACTTAATGAAAATGCAACTTTCCAACCAATTGTACCAAAGGAGGATGTGCCTGCCGTCCAAACTAATGTTCCAGTATCATCATATAAACTAAAAATCTTATATGATCCGAGGGTATTGTGACCCACAGCAAGATAATCCACAGAATCAATAGCTATATCATTTATTGTTACTCCAAGATTTATAGAGCCACTGCTTCCCCAATCATCTATCAAAGTCATTGTATCTACATCATAACAATATATGGAATTTACAATTCCTATATAAAGCCTTCTGGAAACAGACGAAAATGCCATACAGGTAACATTTTCATCTAAAGCATAACTATTATCTACAGTTAGTGTTTCCCCATCATCAAGAATCTTCCAAAGATGATTTCCACCAGAAACATTCCCACCAACAAACATAACTTGTGAATCATAAGAAGAATCATCAGATATTTTGAATACAACATCATTCAGATTTGGAGTCCCGGCAAAAAGTGACCAAGAGCTACCAGCATCGGTAGAGAATGCTCTGGTTCCGAAAGCGTAATTTGTTGCACCACTAGTACGAAAATAAACCAAATCGCCAGCAGATATGGAACCATTTATAACTATTGCATATCTTGTACCAGCAACAAAAGCAACCCCAACACTTAAAACTATACTTTGCCAAGAACCTGGAGAAGCAAATAACAAATCAGCAATATTTATTGTTCCAGTTGCTAAAGCTAATCCAGAAGGTAATCCTGCTGTTGTATTATAGATGCCAATTGTTACCGTTCCCGAAGCACTACTATCGTTACGCCGACACTTCAATGCAATACTTGTAGCAGTATAACTAGTAAATGGCGTGAATGTCTGAGCTTCCCAAGAGTTGGGAGTAGCAGCAGTTAAATTACAAGATTGAGCACTTTCACCACTGAGATGATAATCTTTTAACATTTTTCAGCCTATTTCAATTTAGCCTTCATTTGCAAAGTAATTGTATCTCCAGCTATCACAGTTCTTTCAACAGGCCAAGCAAGGGAACCAATTAAAAATCCAGCATTATCTAAAGAAGTTCCTAAAAAGCTCCCGTTAACAGGCCCAATATTTCCTCCAACAGCTGTTATATCAATTTCCTTAGAAACAACACGCCAATCTCCATCATGTTTTTCTATAGTAGGCCAACCAATAGTAGATCTTTCCACGAGCGTTCTACTGTAACCATAAAGAATTGGAGGCTCTCCAGGAATCGTAGCCAAAACAGTCGCTTCTGCTACTGTACCGCTATAAAGTCCTAAATAGAAATTCGTGACTGGAAAATAAACAGTACCACGATCTCTAAAGAAAGTATCAACTAAGGCTTTTTCACCCTCGTCCACCAAAAGATTTTTCTTGTCCAACAATTCCCAAATAACTTTTCCTGCTCTTTTATGCCAAACATTCCATCTACATTCATAAATACTTTTACTCATTTTAATCTCCTATTAAGACTCCATGGTAATACTGGTTATGTCTGTATCATAAAGTTTTGCAATTTGTCTCAGTGATGGGGTCACATTGCCGTCCCCCTCCTGCTGATAGCGAACCAAAACAGTGGCGGGTGCTGGACTAATATCCACAGTTAAAACCCCAGTACTATAATTAACCGTACCAGAAATTGTATAACTTCCGGCAGAAGAAAAAGTTCCAATACCGGCTCCACCATCCACATCAGTCACAACAAAATCATCATCTATAAAAAGTCGAACTGTTTCAGGCTTTACGTCTATAACCTCTAAAGTTGCCCCCCAATTAAAAAATGAGGAGTATGTGTCAGAAAGTTCCTTCCGAACCTCTAAAATCATATTTACATATGATACTCCTACTAAATCCTGAATAGCTGCTAAAATTCCACTATATTTTACCAATGTTCCTAATTTAGTTGTATCTCCCAACAAAAATTGATCTGCTAAAGCCGCCTCTATATCCACCTGAGTTTGTGAAAGAGAATGTCCTGTTTTTACTTTCACCACCAATTTCGGAATTACGTAAAGAATTTTTGCAATAACATATTCATATTTAACCGTTTGCATAGATTTAAGATAAATATCTTCTGATAAAGCAGCCTTAAAAACTGAATCCGGCAACAGCCAATTTTGCAAAACTATGCAAATTTTTATCTTGTTTAGCATATCCTGAACAGCATCAACTCCAGCTGCTTCTGCTTCCTCATTTTCTCCCCAAACATTTACATCAGCTACACCAGATTGATTCCGAATAATTGAAATAAAATCGTTTCTAGTTACTCCTCTATCTCCTGTTTTGAAAACTTGAGGAGCCTCATATCTGATCTCTTCAATATCTTCTTCGTCATCTCCACCTAAAAAGGAACTAGTATTTGTAACAGAAACATTGGAAACTGCGTCAGAATCTTCATCATAAATTGTATCTTTTAATGTTGTAATCGTTCCAGTATTGGAAACATTCCCACTTAATCCAACAGATTTAATATATTGAATCAAAATTGTAGAACCAGAATCCGGAGACTTTCCATTTATATTATCCCCAAACAAAACAGAAACAGTCCCATCCATCTCATTAATAATTCTATAATGTTTATCTGTACTTGCACTATTTAGAAAAGAACTGACTAAAGTCCATTCTGTCCCATCAATAATAACTCTTAACGTAAGATTATCAGAATCCCCAGAGTTTTCAACATCAACACTATTAAGTAAATACTCTTGAGAAACTAACCCATTAGAAACTATTTCTAATTGAGCCAATTCTCCTTGAATACTTGAAACTGTTACAAAAGTCTGTCCTTTCTGAATTGCAGCACTTTCATTAGTTAAAAACTTTACCCCATCAGTAGATTCACAATTAGTGTACTTAGGGATAAATACAATAGTTGTAAGAGCTAAAGGAATTGAAAACTGCAAATTTCCTATAGAAGAAGTTTTTCTCTTAGGTTGATAGTTCAGCAATGAAACTAAATTCCTTACACTTGACAAATTTTGAGCTGTGGATAAGAAAGATTCTTCGGCTCTACGTTCGGTATAATAATTTGTAAGATTCAAAACATAAGCCAAGAATTCAATCAGCATGGAACCTGTGGATGACCGGTAAATATCCTTCCAAGCTCCAGTTGCCCGTAAGCGGTCTTGCAATTGTAAGACAATGGAATCGAAATCGTAATTGACATAGTTTAATAAGTTGGTGGACATTTTTATCCTCCGGCAATTGAAGTCTGATACGAATAAATATCTTCGTGTCCTTTTATCATCAAATTTAAGGAAATAGAAACGGTAGATCTATCAGGATCTGGTAAAATAGATAAATCTATAATTGAAACCCTATCATCCCAAGTCTCGATTGTGTCTTTAATTTCTTTTGCAATAAGTTTCATTGCTGTATTTGTAATTGGTTCAAACAGCATTGCCTGTAAATTAGATGCGAACTGTGGCAACATTACACGTGATCCTCTATAGGTTCGAAGTATATTGTCTATAGAAGTGATAACAGAATCTAAGTTTGTAACCTTTTTCAAATTTCCTAAAGAATCTGAAATAAGTCGGTGATCCAAATCACTCCAAATGATATCTATTTTTTTAGTTGCCATAATTATTCTACGTAAACGCCTCTGTCTACAGGCTGAAGAATTGCCATACAACCAGCAACCGCCCCTTCAGTAAGAATTAACTTTCCATTACAAAAACTTTTACTTGTTGTTGCACTTATAGAAGTAATCCCATGACCTTCAATAGGACAGGAATGTAAAGCTCCGGCAACAGCTACTGCAATTCCAGCCACCAAAAATTTACCATCTTGATTAGTAGTTATTATACTCCCGCCATGATCACTTAAATCTCCCAACAAAGCAATTTTTCCACCAACTCCTGGAACAGCGACAGGTATAAACCAAGGAGCTCCAAATTGATGAGAACCAAAAGTCCCAAACACATTATTCTCCTATGCTGTTGTGAGATATAATATATTTACAAGCACCGTTCCTACACCAGTATCAACAACAACAGTCCAATCCTGTGACGCTCCTGTTGTTGCCAATCTTGAAGTAATCTCCAACGATGGTTCAGATTCAATTTTTGCAGTGATAAAAATATTAACCGTGGTATCATTGTAGGCAATACTCGGAAAGACAGCAATAGGGTCTCCCGCAATTCCCGAACTTAATATGCGTATTTCCGTACCACCCGGCCCCATCCAAAAATTACCTGTTGTTGCATTTTTTGCAATGTTGTCTGTAACAGCAATTACATCCCCGTTCCAAATACTTGATAGTGTGCATTTTACTGTATTTGCATTTGTTCCGTTGACTATTCTTAATTGAGCAACTCTGAGTACTCTACCGGCGGTTCCATCCCCCAGTAATCCAAGATTGGTCAGTGTACGATTGGCAGAAATGTCCCCTCCTCCAGACATTCCCGTTCCTGGAGATATGCTTACAGCAGTGTGGTCAATGTGTTTGTTGGCTGAGTACCCAGACAAACTATCGTGTGCAATCTGAGAATCATTTGTGGTAAGAGTTATAAAATCCCCACCATCGGTTTTTGTTATACCAGTAGAGGTCCTTAAAACATCTGCATTGGCTGCACCGAGATAACCAGCCGTTGCCGCAGCGTCCACCTTAACTGTGAAGGCATCCCCCGATGGAGCTGCCTTGAAAATAGCGTTTCCTGTTGCAGTATCTTTTGTCAGTATGTGTTCATTCGTAGCCGCACCAACAGCAGATAAAGCATTGATAGCTAACTGTGCCGTACTTTGTCCAGTACCACCATCAGCAATAGCTATATCAGTACCATTCCAAACACCTGTTGCAATAGTACCAAGTGTGGTTAAGTTAGTCGTTCCTACCCATGTAGATAATGCAGTATTTTCTACCAGATTCAAACTTAAATCAGATTTGGTCTCTGAGATTGTTCTTAACGCATAGGTATTTTCTGCCGTGCATTTAAGGAAACTTGCTGAGGCAAAAGTCAATCCAGCAAGACTTGAAAGTCCTGCATCATAGGCTTGAACATTTGTTCCAATAACCAAGTTCAATTCAGTCGGGGTAACGCTGTGAGGATTACCACTTGTCAATTGGCTATGTGAATAGGCTGTATCCCAAGCAGTGTTCTCTGCGGTAGAAACATGCACAGAATTTCCGCCAGCAACCTGACTATGAGTATAAGCGGCATCATAATTGGACTTCAAAGTAGAATTAAGATCAGCTTTCAAACCATAAACATTGACAGATAAATCGATTGTTGCTGAATTTTGGTATCTTAAATCTGCTGATAAAGAAGGAGTTCCATCTACATAAGTTAGATCAATAGAATTTGTATCAAGAAGCATCCCACCAACAGCGTCCTGTGCTAACTCATCTGTATATTGTGTAATAGAGCAATTCAAAGTAACATTGCCAGATATTAAACCTCCACCAGACATACCTGTTCCAGCTAGTACAGATACTGCAGAATGGTCAATGTGTTTGTTGGCTGAGTACCCAGACAAACTATCGTGTGCAATCTGAGAATCATTTGTGGTAAGAGTTATAAAATCCCCACCATCGGTTTTTGTTATACCAGTAGAGGTCCTTAAAACAT
>Ga0315273_10000722_pt1 | contig 35608 bp, 39 predicted proteins | sample YL17G02_0_MG_FD_205753 | JGI IMG/M metagenome (GOLD analysis project Ga0315273, IMG submission 205753) | Sediment microbial communities from Yellowstone Lake, YNP, Wyoming, USA - YL17G02_0 | ecosystem: Environmental > Aquatic > Freshwater > Lake > Sediment | place: USA: Wyoming | collected...
TATATAATATCTTGTATCAGAACCGTTGTAGCTTCGGGATTAGCGCGAGCCTCCTTGTCCGTTGCGTCTGCCACGCTTTTGTGATATGCATGAAACTTACACCTCAGTGAGTTGATATTATCGTCTGCAGACATTCTTGCTGTAAACAATAATTAAGTTATTATTTATTCTGCAGAGCAGCCTGCGTCGAACCGTACCAATAGGCGTCTACCGGCATGTCGGTTGCGGGATCGATTATCCACTCGCCGTCTTTATCTTTACTGGGCATGCACGAGCCGGAATACGACCATAGAATCTCGTCGCCGTCGCGTATATCGCACAGAGCCACGAGGCACGCACGCCGTTGTGACGACGATGCGGTGACTGACGCAGCCGCAGGCACTGTGACATCGCACGCGCAGTTTACGACATGCGGCCAGTCTGGATGGTGCCAGACCGTGTGCGTGCCGTCTGGAAACACGTAGTTGCGCCGCATCATCACGTCGCCGGTATCGACCGCGTCGTTGGCGTACGACAGAGCGGTGCGTGCGTACGACTCGTCATGGCTCAAGTCGTCGCCGACGCCCAATGCATACTGCGCAAAGCCGCCATTGTGTGCGTACCGCCGTGCGTACTCGATATTGTCGATCAACTCGCCTGCAAAACAGTCGATAATTGATCCACGCTTGAATACAATGATACCTTTATCGCCACTGATATTATCACAGACTGCAAAAAGACCGAGACCACACGACGATCCGAGCCTGCTTGCCGACACGCGCAGATTCCGCACCGACGCCAGATGCTTGTCGCAGATTCGGTAGTCGGTATTGGTGATTCGCGGACACCTGCGTCCGCGTCTTTTGCCACGCCGAATTCGATGCGTACACTGCGTGCGCAGCAGCTGCCCTGCATCGACTACTCGCCTATTTGGTGAGATATCAGGCGCCTCATAGTCCAGCAACGTCACGGTTCCACGTCGACGTTTGCATGACATGCTGCTATCTACTATGTATACAAAACTATTTATTGGTGAAATTAACTTTTACACAGTACTAGCGGCTGCAGCATTTCGTGTGGCACCTCGTACATGGCCTTGTTGGCGTATCGCCGCTTCAGTCGATCTGGCTGAAATACTGATTCGCCACTGGCCGCGCCTTCGAAAACGATACGGCACGGACCGTGTGTCGGTAACGTGGTGCGCGTGGGGCAGTTTCGAACCGACACGAGGCAGTAGAATCGCGCAGGATTAATCGCCTTTACTGGTGTCACCAACATTGGGTACTCTTCGTCGCCACGCACACACTTGACGTCGATAGTTGCGCCGTTTACAGTCAGGTCAAACGTGTCGGTGGCCGCACAGCAAAGATTGGAGCCCATCGCGTCGATGCATTTGCGCGGGTCCAGGTCGAGCATCAGGCACACGGCATACTCGCCCATGACGCCCTGCATATCGATTGTCGTTCCGCTCGCAGACGAGTATCGACGATCAATCACGTTGGAACTGCGTGCGTTTGCCGTGCGCCGCGACGCCACCATTTGGCACCACTCCATGTCGTCGTCGTTCAATGTTGCATAGCATTGCCGCGACAATGTATGATAGACTGGCATCGTTTAAAAAATATAATTAACATCTAACCTGGCCTATGGCAACGACGGCCAAAAACACTTGTTAGCGAGAACACACAACTGCGCGGGTGTTTTGCCGTCCCTGTCGAGTGCATCGATGTTGGCGCCGAGCCGAGCCAGCGCCTTGATGCAATCGACATTGCCACAAATAGCAGCCCAATGTAGCGGCGTCCGCAGATGGCTGCCGGTCGCATCGATGCGCGCGCCGAGACGAGCAACCAGCGCATCAATGCAGTCGATATGGTCATTGACAGCGGCCCAATGCAGCGGCGTCCATCCACGCAGGTCGGTCGCGTCAATGTTGGCGCCGTGAGACGCCAGTTTAACGATGCAATCGGTACGGCCCATCTGAGCAGCCCGGTGCATCGGCGTCATTCCGTCACTGTCTTTGGTGTCGATGCGCGCGCCGCTACGAACCAACTCGTCGATGCAATCAGCCATGCCACCGTCAGCAGCCAAATGCAGTGGCGTCCATGCACGGCCACGGTCATCTACCTCGTTCGCATCCGCCCCTGCTGCCACCAGCTGCTTGATGCGCTGGCACGAGCAATAGCCATCGCGCAGCAGCGCCGCAGTCGCATGATTAATATTTCGGCTAGACATGACTCGCAAAACAAACGATAGTTAATTATGTTTTTCCAAAATAAACGACGTTTTCTAACTAACACAATATTTTATGCACACCTTGATAAGACAACCAAACAATGCCGTGCGGAGGTGCAGCAACACATTCATCATATCAGCCATATCGCGCGTTCAACATGGCGGCAGCGGCCACGCAGGTCGGTGCCAATATCGTCACTGGCGGCGGAGACCGCTACGGCAACCCGAGTCCGCAGCCGTACCCGTCGACCGGCCAAAACCCGTACGGCCCAGAATTTCCGCCGCCGCCAGGTGCGGCCGGTCCCGTTCCCACGCCGATGCCGTCTGTGCGCGAGCCAGGCCCGTACGGTCATTTGCCGCCAAACTACATGCGTTACGCAGACGATACTCGGTTTGCACCGTCTGCGTCAGACATGCTGGTGGCCGATGCGGCAGCTGCAGACCCGCCCACCTATGGCACTTCTGGCAGCGGCTCGTCTGCTGGCACCTCTGGCAAAAGCGGAGCGGGCGCGCGACAACACAGCCGTCGGCGCATGCTGGCACGCACGCAATACCGGCAGAAACGGCGCATGACTGCGTCCTGTGTCGGATTCGCAGTGGTGTCTGCATTATTGGTCGTCGTCGGCATTGTTATCTATATGCGCACGCGTTAACTGGTTATTTACGATGCATACAGAGTCTACACTGCTGAGTATTCGATCGAGAAATGAAAATGTCGTTGCTGATGTCGACACAGTCTGCTGCCAGGTGTGCAATTTGCCTCACGAGCATGCCGTCTGGCTAGTGACGCTACGGACAACCGGCACATTGTTTGCACGCAGTATGGTACTGAAAGATGTGCCTGCGTGCAAACACTGCTTTCCGCTAAAGGCCAAGGACGTTATCAGGCTCGTGTCGTCGCACGACATCTTTCTCGTACATCAGCAAGAGTCGCGCCGCACGTATGCTCATCTAATCGATGCGTGCCGTCGCAACATGCCGTACGTCTTGGGAGATCGGCGGCTAACCGATATTTACGAACGCGTGTCGACACTTGGCGAGTCGCTGGCCAAGGCGGACCTCGACTATGCATGGATGCGTCTCAACCAGCATTTCAATGGCAGCTAATTGCATTTATAATCGACTCGCCAGCCTCTGCGAACGTCGCGGGCCATTTGCCAACGGGCCATTTGCCAACAGGCCATTTGCCAACAGGCCATTTGCCAACAGGCCATCTGCCAACGGGCCATCTGCCAGCGGTGCATGTTTCACTTCCAATTGCAATAGCTGCTTGATAAATAAATTACGCGTCTTCTCAACCATATTATTGATCCTTTTGCCGCCAGCAGTGTTTGGCGGGCACGCCGACTCGACACGCCGTACACAGTTGTCGATCAGCTCACGTGACCAATGTCGGTCCTCGCGCGAAGACATGCAGCGATTAAAGGCTTTCGAATCCAGCCTGCTGCATGCACTCAGCAACGAGACGGCAGAGTATGTCATCACTAACAATTAGATTTTATTACGACAAACTCATGGTCGCTATGCTCTCCATCGTAGTTCTCCTTGAATCTTTTCCAATATCAGCTGTGGTTTGTCATTAGTACCGATATAGCATTTCTCTATTGTTGATGTCCGCCCGTCATAATCGTCATCATCTTCCAACATGTCGATTGCCTGCGTATAAGTTGCGTAAACACCTCTGACATGATACTCTTCCCACGATCTGCCTGTCGACACCACGTATACGCAAGCAGCCTCTTGAGACTCCTGAGCCTCTGATGTCGTCAACATGATCATGATGGAGTGAGTTTCTAGAAATCTTTTGGAATCTGTTAATTAAATTTTTGCATAACGCAAGACACTGATGATGGGAAAGCGTCAGTTTTACTGGGGCGCGACCGTATATACTGTATGCTATGTGGGCATGCTGGTGGGATGGGTGGTGTACGCTTCTCAGTATGCATATTTGATGTCGATAGACCGCGCGTGGAACGTCAATAGTAGATGCCATGTCGAAAGTGCGTCGCTGACGACAACGTACAAATACGGCATGGACGCACCGATGGCAACATTGTCTTTTACTATGCGCGTTACAAATACGACGTATACCGCTATTGTCATACAGCCTGCGACGCTGCTGACGGCGGTGGCCAACGCGTCGTATCAGCAGGCATTGATACCGATTTCGAGCCCGTGTTTTCTAAACGACAAGACGTTCAAAGTGATGGTGACCGCGCCAGAGCTAGACGCGCGCATAGGCACGAGCCTTGGATTGTTTATCACTCTACTAGTACTGTGGCTGCTATTGACTGTATGTACACTATTGGTTGTATTGCTTCGATATAATCGACATAGACAACTTTGTGACGATTCGTTGGAAATAAACGGCGTGGAAACTACAGACTGCTCGTATGTCGGCATGCGATTTGGAAGCCAGCTAAATGAGCCGCTGACGCAGCATAACGAGCCGCTGACGCAGAATGACCCGCTGACACAGCCGGAGGACGCCATGCACGACCTGGACGGAAGTATCTACTATAGTTCGAGCGACTAGATCGTGACATTTTTACGCGATGAAGACACCCGCCAAGGTATTGCAGCAGCAGGTACGCAACGAGTCGTACAAGTCGGCACTGACGCAGTGGTTCACCGAGAATCGCTGGCAAAAGGTATCGTCGATTCTGCTCGGGCAGGACGATATAAGTCTGCGCGTTCTCGAGTACTTGACCGACCCGGCATTTGTCGCCGAGTGTCAGCGGCTCGACATCCCGCTGTCGTACTATATCGAGACGGTCGATGCGTCAACCGGAATCACACATCGTCGCCTCTTCAATATACACGAGCAGCTGACAGCCAATCAGTACGTGCGACGCAAGAAGTTTATGGAGCCGTTTGCGCGACACAATGCCGACCTGCCAAACGGCGGCCGCTTTGCTTTCGGATACGATACGCAAAAGGCTGTCGTCGAGACCAACGTCGCGCAGCTTCAGTTTATGCGATTCCTCGTCGAGAACAACGTCATTGACTGGGTGCGGCGACACAAGGATATGATACTGACGGCCAAGAGTCGGTCGTGTCGATGAGGTAAAGAGGTGCGTTGAATTTATTTTTGGCCATGATGTTAGTTTTATGTATAACCTTGTTGCGCCGTCTGCTGCTCTTTTCATGCGCGTATGCTCACCTCTCTTTCGCCTATTTATAGATTCGCCGATGCGTTATTTCTACATTCACGGACATTGGCGCGGCCTCGACGACAGCAGTGTGTGCGCATCGCTTACCAACTACGATGCCGATTTCTGGCGCGCGCAGACGACAGCGTGCACGCATATCATCAACAGGCAGGTGCATTCGTTTGTCGTCACTGGCGTGACGGCCGGCTACTTTTTGCTGCTGCTGTACGCAGTCGTAGTGGCTATTCGCCAATGTGTCGGCCTATTGCGGCCGCGTTCCGAGCCAGCCATTGTCTATCTGCGAGAAATATCTCTGCCGACTGCGCATTGCGATAGCGATTCACCCGTTCACAAAACTCCAGCATCGCCATTACCGGCTCGACCGCCAGAGCAAACTGACACGCCTCGATGAGGCATCGGCGGCGGCTAGACGCGTCCATCGTGCCTACCTTGGCGTAGCCAAAATTCTTGAGAGACAGTGGTTTGTCTGCCTCTGCCGCTTCTGCCTCTGCCGCCGACTTTGATTTATGATTATGGTCGACACGAATATGCAGCGACATGGCTTTCTATCAGATTATAAATATGTAAATCGGTTAATTAATAATTATAAAATTAAAAGACATGGTAGCTAAATCCTTACGTCGGCAACGTGGCGGCAGTCTCGGATAGTGAGATCAGGCACGTTTTTGAGCGCAGAAACGTCCGTGATGCTGTTGCATTTGTATATTTCGAGACGCTTCACTGTACCGAGCGCAGAAACGTCGACGATGCCATCACAGCGATTAAATTGGAGATGCTTCACTGTTCCGAGCGCAGAAACGTCTGTGATGCCGTGGCAGAACAATAAATCGAGACGCTTCACTGTTCCGAGCGCAGAAACGTCGGTAATGCTGCGGCAGTCCCATAGACAGATACGCCTCACTTTTCCAAGCGCAGAAACGTCCGTGATGCCGTGGCAGTGGCATAAAGTAAGACACTTCACGTTTCCGAGAGAAGACGCAATAGCATTGGTGAATGGACAATCTACAAGAGACAGCGTATGGATAAATGGCAAACGCGACAAGACTAGTTGCTGATATTCGGCGGCACCCATGGTATAGCCGATATCGCCGTGGCGCATCGAAAATCCCATCCAGCGGTATTTGGGGATGTCGCAGTCCTGATATAAGAGACGTAGTCGTTTGCTAGCCTGCGGGCACTCGTCGTCGAATACGTCATGCCAGCGCTGGCATAGTGTCCGCAGGCGCAGCATGTACTTGCATGCATGCATGATCGAGCATATCTCGCTGTCGAGCAGTAAAAGAGTCATTCCTGTTATTGCTGCAGTCGATGACGGATTGATGGGTTCATTTTTGACGCGATTTTGTTGATCGGTATTTTATTGTATCAATTATAATACTAAAGCAGTGATGCGACAAACAGAGGCAATTTGGCGACAATATTTGATAGTAAGATTAGGTACGGCTGCGAGCTCAGACGCGTCAGTAGTAATGCCATTGCAGTGTGAGATACTCAGATTTCCTACAGATACTAAAGCCGATACGTCCTGAATATTATCGCAACCCATCAATTCAATGTTAAAGACATTGCGCAGCGACGAGACGTCTGTGACGTTGGGACAATTGAGAAGACGGACACTTCTGATTTTGGCAAATACTGATACGTCACATATATCCGAGCGGTCCATGATAGCTCCATACCAACTGTCATTTGGTACTAAATGACGATGTAGCGTAAAAGGAGGCTTGTCGTAAGGATACATCCACAATTCCACTATACTACGTCCTATCCATTTAGGCATTGGTTTGCCGTCGTAAATATGTGTATAATTGTACCGTTTCCTGTAAGGTGGGCACACGTCTTCAAATACGTCGCGCCACCGTTGGTTTACTAAACGCAGCTTTGGATTGTACATGCAGGCATCCATAATTGAGCCAATCTCGTCGTCCATCAATAATAGAGTCATGTCTTTTGTTAATTATTAAATTTTTAGTTTACTTATATTCCATCACTAGTCATCTAATGTTTGTATGTCTTTGTTGCTATCGGTGCGTCGTCGACATGCATACACACTGCTCAGCAGATACGATTATGCCACCAGGGATGCGTTCACGCCGTCACGACCACGTGCGCGACTATCAGCTAAATAACATTTTTTGAATGTAGTATAACTACTACAGACGTTTGTCGAGATGCACAAGGCGAGGAAATGCTACATAAAAAACTGCAACCGTCCCGTGACAAGGGCGGGAAACGTCATTGATGGATTGCTGCTCGGATCATGGACCGCTTCGCAGGTGTACTACTGCGACCAGCATCCACACTGCTGCTATCCAAAGTGTCACGAGCCGACTACACATCACGTCGACCGCTGTATCTACTTTGCGATGCGACGATACGACTTTTGCGCAAATCACACGTACGACCGCCTCGTGGAATACGAAGAGGAGTTGGACTGCCTGGACGCAGACAGGTGATTTTTTTTTTATGCATGAGTATAAAGTAGTAATGTCTACATCTCGCCAATCCCAGTCTTTATCGTCTGCATCGGCTACAAAGTCCGATTACCAGCGGGCTCCCGAAGCATACGAACATGTGCAAAATTTATCGGATTTTCTCAATGTATGGAAGCTGTTCTATATTGGTCAGGTATATATACCGACATATCTCGATATTTATCTAGCTGGTACCGATAATTTACAGGCCACTAACGAAATGGGAAGACAGTTTTACAAATTAACAGAAAAAGGACTGATATGTTTCGATTCGCAAGTAGGCGGTATAAAAAAGGATGAAGGAGTTGTTTGCAAGGCATATATCAACTGCTTTACGTCGGATCGTGAATTCGCACGTAATATAAGTATAGAGATCAATCGACATAATGGCATGTTTGCATACGTTGTCGACGCCAACGCGCAACGCCAATCTGGTTATATCAATGCATTTGTATCGAATATAAACGTGACGTATGACTTTGGTTCAGGAGTCCATGGTACGCGCGAACGTGCACAAGGTGTCCCTTATAGTGTTAATACTCCAAATCGTGGACACGAAATTGAAGAAGTGATGAGTTGGCTGCGTCCGGAAATCAAGGAGAAGTTGCTTCGAAAGCCGTGGTATTACATTGTAATGGTCGATACCGACTTTACTCGAGATATCCTTCTCGATACACTATACACATATGTCATGTCAATCGGTGGAGCCAGATCGTCGGCAGGCTCGGCGTCTGAGCGTATGTCGAGGTCATTGTCGGCAGGCAAAGAATCAAACTCCTCCTCTGTACGTATGTCTTCCACTGGACGTATGATGTCCAAGTCGTCGTCGGCAGGCAGATCGTCGTCATCAGACAAGCGACGTGTGTCGTCGGGACGCAGCAGTCCATCTAGTCGTTAGATTGGATTGATATTAAATATTGCAGGCCACGCACGCTCAAAATAATGGCCGGCGGCCGGGTTCGGGCCGACCTCTAGCTGCTTGATCAGGCGCTGATAGAAGCTGCGCGGATTCGACAGAATGTCGCGTTTCGATACCATGAAAATGAAATACCACGACGCTGTTTGCGAGTTGCGGCCGGGCAGGTGCGTGTCCATCCAGTCGATAAAGGCCGGCGGCGTCGCGGGCTGCAGCCGAGTATCGGTATTCGCTGCGGCATTCGCAGGATCGATACACTTGTACGTGCCAGACGTTACGAGATTGCGGAAACGCTTGCGAATCGGCTGCGACATTAGAAAGCCATAGTCGACGAAATGCGAGTTGCCGTCCATCTTGCGCGTCAGCAGGTACGTGGCGTGCAGCCGCTTGTAGCTGTGTGACATTAGCGATGCGGGCAGAAATACCGTGACGTCGTCGAGATTATCGTAATTCTCGATAATGTGGTGCAGTGCCGTGTGGTCGCAGCGGCCGATATTGGGCAAATCTACTATGTTGGCGTACCGCGCCTTGATGTCTGTAAGCGGCGCGCCCTTGTTATAGATTGTCACGTTGCGGAAGCGGTTAAACGGCGGCGTATCGTGCAGAAAGTCGACATTCTCTGCAAAGCGAGAAACGACGAGGCGCACGCCGCCGGTAGCCGACGCAGTTTTAGACGCAGTTGTAGCCGCAGTCAGAATACACGCCAGCGTCGATACCCAATACCGCTTTATAATCGCTCCTACAACTACAGCGACGACAATGAACGCAGCGACTATTACAATGCCGCTAGACAGCGTATTCATTGACTACTAGATGCAAAAAAATATAAGCGGTTGCTCGCGTCATAAGGGCCACGCTATACCACTAAGCTATAGAAGTTACGTTAACTTCTACCGGGTATCGAACCCGGGACCTTGGCCTTTGTAAGACTGACTTTGCGAACCCTCTGCAAAAAGGTAAATACATAGATAGTGAAACGAGAAATAAATACAAAAACCAATATGGGATCGCAGATGCGTAAAAAATACAATTAACTATTTATATATATATGATATCAGCAAGTGATTGAAAATCGGTCATGACTTTCCCGAGACAGGCCACTTTGCGTATCGTCAATGCCAACCGTTTTGAAAACAAGGCACGCCGTTACTTTGGACTCGAGGCACTTCCGCCGCGTGACGCTTCTAGAGATGGTATGTCCGGCCCTGCTCGTCCGTCGTCTACGACATTTACGAAACCCAGCAGACGCTCGTTTTTTGATAAACCCGGGGTTTTTGACTTGTCTGGCGCACTGTTGTGTCATGCATACAGGTCAGTGGCCGACAATGCCAGGACTGTTGTCGTCGGAGCGGCTATCGGTACGCTAATCGCCGTCGCTATATTTGTAGCCGTGTAGTCGTGGCCTGGCTTGTGCGCCGACTTTGGCTACGTCCTGCGTATAAACGACGCCATGCCGACCAGCTGCGACACTTCGGGGCCGCCGTACTGGAACGCGTTGCTGTTTAGTGTGTTGCGCACGTCGCGGCGGTGTGGCGCCTGATTGTCGATACCGGCCAGCTGCTCGTATCCGATACGGCCGTCCTTGTAGTATGGATATACTAGCTGCGGTGTGTACATGGCCGGTGTCATAGTAAATCGAGTTTTACTCTCATCATATCCAGATGTACGCAGCGAGGGTGTCATCATGTCAATGTCGTATTAGAAACGGGCAGAAAAAAAGCAGCGATGCCGCTGCCAGCAGCAGGCGCGTGTTTCGTCTTTTTCGTCTTGCGTGCCGCCTTTGGCAGTGTCGCCGCCTTTGGCAGAATGGCCGCCTTTGGCAGTGTCGCCGCCTTTGGCAGTGTCGTCGCCTTTGGCAGTGTCGCCGCCTTTGGCAGAATGGCTGCTGCTGCTGCGGCATTGTTGCTCGCAATAATGGCGACAGCCTCGTCGCCACGTTTCACATAGTTGAAAAGACCGCCCGTCGTCGGCAAAATCCGCTTGCGCCGGCGTGTATGCTCGCCATGAAACAGCTGGCGTGTCGGCTCGGCGCCGATGATCGGAACGAGTACGCGCGACAGGCACGTCTCGAGTTGTGACACATACCTGCAGTGGGAATAATACAAAAAGTTAACAAATTCAAAATATGCACACGCAACCGCAGTCGCAGACACATACCACTGCTGGTCGGGATAGATGGACTTGGCAATACAATAGTCTGGCGACTCGGCTGCGTTGCTGACATTGGTTGTCTTGTGATTGTGCGACGTCACGACGTACGGCACTCGGTCGCCGATACGCGGAGCGGTAGCCGCATCGCGCCGGCGCATCTTGAAAACAACCTCGGCGTGTGGCTGCTGGTTGGCGTACACCTCCTTCTTGAACTCGTTCGCCATCACGAATTTGCTCATCGGCACCTCGCACATCCAAATCTGCGAGACGACAAACCGCACAACGTCGCACGCTGCCGCCACGTCGCCACACCACAGAACGAGAAAGAAGACAGCCGACATGGTCTCTGAGACGAGAATCGGCACGTTGCGACGAATCGTCTCGACGCCTCGCTCGTACACATAGTCCGGGTCCTCGGCGCACGTCCAGTACAGTCCGGCGTAGCGTTTCGCAGCGAGACCGAGAAACGAACACATGACTTTCTCAAACTCGAGCGACTTGCGATTCTGCTGGCTCTGCTGCATAAACAACGCAGTCATGTGCCGGCTCGCCGCCTTGCCGAATTCAATGGCGCCAGCGACCGTCGTGCATGTCGGATTGCGCACAAACAACGAGTCGGTATCGATATAGATGACCTCGCTGCCCGCCCATACGCGTTCGACCTCTGCTTTCGAGTAGAGAATCGCCTCCTTGCCGTACAGCGTGACGGCAGCAGCAACATAGAGGTTGGGCAGCGTGCCGTTTGGATTGCCGCAGAATCCTGTTTATATATATATATAAGCCCGTGAGTCATGAGTCGTAAATTGTGATAGTAAAGTACATACCGTAAATCGAGTTGGCCGTTACTTTGAGAGCGAGCTGGCGCCCGTCGCACGACAGTCGCTCGCCCGACTCGGTGGCGGCCGCCATTGCACGCTTGGTTTGACGCCGCGCCGTCAGAATTTGGTCGAGAATGATGGGCAGCAGGCCGCGGCGTGTCGTCTCCTTGACAAAATAGACGCCTGCGATCGGCGACTCCTTGCAGTCGTTCTCGAGTGTGAGTCCTGCGCGCGCCAGCTGATGTCGGTCGTGCACGTACGTCGTCAGGCACAAATTCTCGCTCATCATGAGGCTGGGATACAGCGATGCGAAATCCAGCGTCACAATCGGCTCCGCAACGCCGTAGAATCGCGGCTTCATGGTGCCGACATAGCCGCCCGTGTACTTGGTCGTGCCCTTGCCACGCTCCAACGTTCCATGCTGCGGCGCGGCAACATCGGCATCGGCAGTCTCGCTATCGGCATCGCCATCGCCATCGGCAGTCGCGCCATCGGCATCGCCATCGGCAGTCGCGCCATTGACATCGCCATTGGCATAATCGTCGGCGTCGGCAACCGCATCCGAGTCGTCCAGCTCGTGTTGCAGCCACAGCAGTTCAGACACTGGCTCGCTGTTGCCCATTTTCGTCTTGATGCGTGGCGGCAGGTACGGCACGATAAAGCCGGCACGGCTGCATTCCCACTGCAGCAGCATTGTCGACTTGACATTCTGCCCACGCTGCAGCTGCGTCGTAATATCGGTGCGCGTAACACGCGCCATCTCGATATAGTTGCCGAGCGTGCGCAGTTCGCACATGATACGCCACGGCAATATGGCGTCGCGCAAATTGTAGATGGCCAGTCGCTGTCGGTCGTCGTCGCTGCCGTTCCACAACTCGGCGATCATGGTGTGATGCACGTCCTCCTTATGCTCGTCAGACGCGCGCGGACAGCATGCAAAGCCGACAAACACGCCTGCCGAGTCGAAAAACCGCAGAAAGATCAGCGACGACTTGTTCTCGCGGCTCAGCTGCAAGCGATATTCGCCGGCAGTTGCTCCGCCGCCGCCTCCGTCCGCCGACAGTGTAATCGGAACGGTATCACGATCGTGCACATTGTCTGCCGAGAAGAGCGGCGACACGATACTGCACGCCTTGGCGCCGAGACCCAATACCTGCACCGACGACGCCTTGCGCAGCCAGGCAGACTCGATCAGTGTCGCCTCGTACGCGTCCTTGCATGCCAGGACGGCGCGCGCAATGTATTCGAGTTTGTAGCTTCGCTCCTTCCGACTAATAGTGACGTCGGCGTACATGTCGAGCGAGTTGCGCCCGACCAGTCCTTTCAGCTTGAACGACTCGCGCGTTCCGCGTTGCTTGCTCGAAAATGTCGACGGCTCGGCCTCGATTTTGGGCGCACCGGCACCGATACGCCGCCCAAGACCTGCAACACTTGGTCTGTGCGGCAACACGTTGGCGCGCCGAATGATGTACGGCAGGTCAAAGTCGTCGATATTCCAGCCAGTAAACACGTCGACGTCGACGGCGACGACCGCCTCGGACACCCACCGTGCAATCATATCATGCTCGCTCGCACACTGCACGTACGTTGCACGCACGCCGCCGATATCATAGTAGCCACACGCAGGTGTCGATGCTGCGCGCCACGTATAGATAGTAAACGACAGCGGACGCGTCGACACTGTGTCGCCATGCACGTACACGATGCTGCCGATTTGAATAATCGGATCGACAAGCGGGTCTGGAAATACACCACGTCGACCGGCACACTCGATATCAAGCGACATGACACGCAGACGCGACGGTATCGATGCGTACAACGTCTCGGCAACCGGCGTTATGACGCCTGGTGCAAACGTCAACTCGTATTCGCGCACGCAGTTGCTCATGCGAGTTATACACTGTGTGACGAGGTGTGCATTGTCGATATCGGCCCAGCCGCAGTTTGGCACGCCGATATCAACCTGCGCCAGCGACTCGTATGGAAAGTCGCTGAGATACGAGCGGCGCGAAAAGCTGGCGCCAAACGCGCCTGTATTGATGCCGTCGCGCAGTGTTCGCACACTGTAATGGTTACGCAGTGTCAGTTTCCAATACTGGTCGGGCATATTGAATCCGTTGGCGTCGGTGCGCGTGACCAGTTCCGACGACACAAACAGGTTGCGGCGTTCCAGTGTCGATTCGATAATGTCGACTGGCGATTCTGTCGTGACACTGGGAATCGGGATGTAGACGTACGACCACACGCCCTTGACACGCAGGCACACACTGACATCGCCGTCGGCAACCGACGTACGACAATACAGCATGATCAACGACGCGCCGTCGTAGACGGTCGACGAACACGCTAATAGTTGAACCCGCATTTGGGGGAGGGGCGGTGTGTATGTGGATTTAGAATTCGGAAAATAATCAGAATTAACTATTTCATTAACAGAATTACAACAGATTTTTGCGTTTACGATCAAGGCTGACAAGGCTGTCCTGATGTTGCCACCAATCAACCATTCTGCGAGTAAATCCAGCCGCGTATCGAGTTCGCATGTTGCGTATGTCGGTTTGATTGGATTGCCGCCACTCGATGCTGCTGCTATGCCAAATATAGTCCAGTACGTCGACAGAGTTTTGACTCAAACAAAAATCAATCATATCGACACGTACATAGTCACATTTGCCGCCGTCGCCGTCGCCACCACGTCGTCCAAATCGTCGAAACTGTTCCGTTTTCGACACGTGACCCATATCGAGAAACTTGGCAATGGCCACATGATTGAAAGCTGCTGCCGAAATACAGAAACGTGCAAAATACATTGAAAATGGAAATTGTGACGTATCGCAGTTGTGATTTTGCTCTGTAAAATGTAGGTACAAGAATTTGAACATGGTTACATTGTTGCGTGCAATAGCCATAGTCACCAATTTTGGCAAACGCGTTGGCAAAAGCGGCATACCATACGTGTCTAGCAAGTAATTGACAACGTCGACACGACCATAAGCCACTGCACGCCCAAAGACCAATTTGGAACTATTCTTGCCTTTTAGATTCCACTTATCCGTGTCGATATGCATGCACGCCCACTTGACCACGTCGAAACTATTAGACTTGATTGCAGCCATGACAGATTGCGTCCCAAGGTTATGATTTCCATACTTGGCGAGCTGCGCATTCAGTGTAAATATGCTGCCCTTGGCGCAGATGGGCCGCCACTTGCGTTTGTATTGCATGCGCTTCATCATGTCCTTGTCTCCATCGATTGCAAAGCAACTATTGGACAGCCGCGCCTGGCACCAGCTTGCATAGTCTAGGTACAGCAGGACGGCTAGCATAATTTCCGCAGGTAGTATGAGAATAGACATTGTTACGTATTATTACGGATTTTGGATATTCGGATTTTTTAAATAACATATTTTTACCCAAGTGTTATAGGACGATACAATGTAATCTACCGAAACGATCTGTATACATTTTCAAAAACTACAATCGATCAACTAGTGGCAATGGGCCTAAACGTGGGTACGCAGCTGCGAGATTTTACAATCGTTGCGTTTGCAGATAATTGAGTCTCAGGCAAATCAGTTTGCAATCAGTCCTGCGGCGTCAGGTACCACGCCCAGTAGCTGGTGCCGTTGGCGACACGGCGCGCCTCGCTATTGTTGCGAACGTAATCGACAATCCACGCAAAGACGCGGTCGTGTTCGCGTATTTTCTTTGGGCATTTCAGCATGCGCAGGAAGCGGATGCGGTGTTGCAGTCCTAGCATCTGATAGAACTTGCATGTCAAGTAGTTGTTGGTCAATGAACTTTTTCGCCGCTTTATCGACTCGGGGCATTCCAGAAACGCATAGACGTACTGTATGTGCATGCGGTGAATCTGCGCACGCTCGTCCTTGGTACACTTCTCGATTATCGTGTCGGTTGCAAACTCGTAGATCACCGACGATTCAGGATAGAATCGCTGAAAGCCGCCCTGCTTCAGGATGCGGCGAATCAGCTGGATCGAGACGCGCCGTCCATTGACATTATCCTTGACAAACTGCTTGGCCTCGTCGGTGACCTTGTTGGTCGACGAGCCCTCGAGCAGGTCGAGATTCTTCATGAAATTCTCAGTCATCTCGTAGCAGCCGCGATTGTTGGTGGCAAACACCTCGGTGCCAAACGGATGCCCGGTGCCAGACAGCGTCTCGTCGACATTTATATTGGCAATGACCATGCCGCAGTTTGAGCAGACCAGGTCGCCGACAATGTGTGTGTCGATAATGTACTCGCCAGTCTCGCATTGCGTGCAATAGCTGGTGGACGACACTGCTGGCTCCTGCAGCTTCCGCCGTCGCTCCAGTTCGACATCGTACATGCTGCGCAGCGGAGGCAGCATTTCGAAATCCAGGTCATTACCGTGTAGCGGCTTTGTCGGATGTGGCGTACCAAACGCAACTTCGCAGTCGCGCGTACCGTCCTGCACCATGTCGATCCACATCTGCGCATATCGATAGTACTGCTGCAATTCCTGCATCTCGTGTTCCAGCAAATCGTCAAATCGCGCCGTCGGCAGTACATTGTGAAATCGGGTCATGTAGATGCGTCGCTGCGTATTGTATGTCTGCTTTCGGCCGGGCTGCCACGAGTTGAAATCGCGCGGCTTCACGTCGTATTCGCGTCGATAGAACACTCGCTCGCACAGCGTCATGCCCAACTGAACGCCGTTTTTGCTGTTGATAAAGCGATGAAGCGACGAGACAATCTCGCGTTTGCTCGGAATAATATCGGTTCGCAGTGTCGACAGCAGCCGCTCGCGTGCCGCAGCTATATCGATATCCGACATTTGCAGCAGCGGCGACTGCGACACCAGCATATATGGCTGCTGCTGCTGCATAGGAGTGTGTTTGCAGTTTACAATTTACTTGATTTACTTGTAATATGAAAAAGTTGGTTTGGCGGCTAGGCGTTCTGATTTGCGACGCTTGGGCGGGGGCGACGGGCTGCGGCTGCGGCTAGACGATAGTCTGCGTTTTGGCGCAGACGCAGGTTTTGACAGAGACGCCGGGTTTGGCGACGGCGAAAACGAAAACATCTCTGGCGACTTTGGCGAACCCGAAAACGAATACCACTGTGGCGATGGCGCAGCCGACTTTGATGGCGCAGCCGACTGTGATGGCGCAGCCGACTTTGACGAAACCGAATTATAAATTGGCGACGCAGCCGACTTTGATGGCGCAGCCGACTTTGATGGCGCAGCCGACTTTGATGGCGCAGCCGACTTTGATGGCGCAGCCGACGGCTGATAATGTTTCCACTGTCGAACCAGTTTGTCTCGTTGCTTTCGCAGCGATGGGAGACAGTAGACACGACCTTTCTCGATACGATTCTGCAGAAAGTAGTCGCGAGCCTCGGCAGCAGTGTTTAGAACACCGACTAGTGCGGCATTATGAAGAACTCGTTGCGGCAGCAAGTTGGGAAATTGTGCGGCCGATCTGGACGGATCGATATAGGGATAATCGTTTGCGTCAGGAGTAAGATAATTCAACGCATATGTTCCTATCTCTTGTTTTTTTGTTTTCGTTTTCGTCGCTGCGTTAATTGCAATAATAGTGGATGATGTTAATGCCAATGCAAATGCCGGTGCAAAGTAGTGATAAAGCGGAACCGCAATTCCAGTGGCTATACGATAATAGTCGTTGCGTGGTTCGAATTTACGACGCTCAGATGCGTCGCCATAGTACTCATCAAATATATCATCTAATGCATAATTAGTTATTTTTTCCTTGAACCCGGTATATGGCGATTTCAGCTTGTAGCTGCGATCGAAATCGAAAATCTTTGCTAGCCATTGCGACGACATTAGGCGAAATTCGTTGTCGCCAACCATCCATATAGTCTTCTCCTCGACTTTGCCGAGCTTATCGACAAAGATGTTGCCGGCATGCAGGTCGTTGTGCACAAGTCGAATCTCGCCAAACACATCCAACGTATAGACGATTTGAAACCACAAATTCAGCATCTCGTCCAAGTTGCTTCCATTTTGTTCGACCCATATTTCAAATGAACCCCCTGTGGCACGTTCCGTAATAAGTGCATGCGCGTGTGTCAGCAAATCTGGCTGAAATGGATTGTCTGGGTTGTAAGGATCACGCGAACGCTCTATCGCATCACATATTGCCTTTACGTTTGGAGTCATGTTCGGTAACGTGTCACATTGGTCAAACAAGTTATCGATGCGCACATAACCAATATACGGAACAACGCACGGCGTCAGTCGCTGATACAGTAGTGACTGCGTTACTTCGCAGTAGATAATTCGCTCATAATACAACGCGTCCTTTTCTTGTCCAAACGCCAACTTAATGACAATATTTGGATTGGTGCCTTGTGTGGCGTGTAAGATCATGGCAAGGATAATGACAGATGCCGACGCAGAGCCTTTCTCGCCTGCGTCCATCGGCGCACGCTCGAATTGCAGGGCTCTGAAAAAGTTGGCATTCTCTACAGTTGGTTCCGAACACTGCTGTCGTCTGCCGGTCGCAGTAAGAAACGACGCTGATACATTGTCGAAATACGAACGCAACGCAAGCCTGTGTGTAGACGACAGTTGCTTGTTGCTAGTGTGCACAATAGTTGTGTTCGGCAACAAACTGGACGCTGCAAAGACAGCAGTATGTCGTGTCGTCATTGGGTTTGTATATACGTATAGATATACTATAAAAAAAACGCGTGTGTAAATAACGTGTAGTTTATTTTGATAGGATTAATCAAATGCAGGAGCAGGCAAGCTGCATATACACGGTTTTGGTCGAGGAGTTTGGGCAGCGGGGGGTTGCAAACTGGCTCGCAGACAGAACGTCGCGTCCCGATATCGAATGTCACTTTATAAAGATGCGCGACGACGCACGCAGCATCTACGAGCAGCAGGGCGTCGCGTGGCGTAACGCACCGATGCGGCCTGCTGTGGTTGCCGCCACAAAAAGTATTTCGAGTAGTTCAAGTCGTCGTTGCTGCAGCGAGTAGTCGTTATATCTATCGCCGCATGCTCATTGCGGGACCATAGTCTGGCTGCTGCTGCGTGTCCTGCACCGTGTAATGCAGCTTGTGCATGATTTTGCTGCCAATCATCCACGGCCGCAGTATGGTGGCCGCACGGTTCCAGCCAGATCGGCGACGTGAGACGACAGATCGTCGTCGTTTACGAACGGTCGGCGACCGGGCCGTATAGTACTTTGTGCCTGCTGACTTTGTGCCTGCCGTATAGTACTTTGTGCCTGCTGACTTTGTGCCTGACTTTGTGCCTAACTTTGTTGACCGTGTCATATGTTATATACCGAAATGATAATAAATCAATAAAGCAATTATCGCCGACGGCGCACATACTCGTAGACGACGACGCCGACTATAGCCAAGACAACAATGCCGATGAGAACCGACCACATTATGGCTCCTTTATGAACATAACCTGATTTTGACGATCCTGCGGCTGACAAACCTGCGGCTGCAGGCGTTGACGGCGGATTGCCTGTCGGCGGGTTAGCCAGCAGGTGAGACATCATGGCGCCATCGAAATCCGGCGCCCATTTCGGCCGTGTAAAGTCGCCTTGCGCATGATACGTCGCAGACTTGGTCAGCGTGTCGACACTGGCGACGGCACTCAGCAAATAGTACGGGTCCGACGCTTTCGACTTGCCCAGGTTCACCACGAGCAACGACGCGTAGCAGTGAGGCCGGCTGCGTTGGTCTCGAAACGCCTGCAGCGCCTGCACCAAATAGTTGTGCAACACGGTCGTATCGACATCCTTGCAGTCGACCAGACTCTGCGGCTTGACAGAGCCGATTCCGCGCATCGACACGTAGCAACGCGTGCCCGACGCATCGCATGAATTGTCGAGATAAAAGAGAGCGGAACCTGCGGGCAGTGTCGCCACGTCTAGCGAGTCGACATGGTTGGCCTGCGCAATCAGCTGCTCGGGATGCACGTCGGAAACGAGCAGCGTAAGCCTCGCGCCAAGACCGTAGAATTGCGCAGTCTCGTCCCAGAATGTCTTGAAATCGGTAACGACGCGTGGCGTCGACGTGGCACACGGCTTGGGTGCAGACATTGTTCTTTCACTATTGTACAATACACCAAAAAAATATTATCTGTGTTTATCTCATTACCATCAGTCCTGCTTTCCAACCTATGCAGCCCATGAAACGCAACGTCATTGTCGGCGTCAGTGTCGTTGTCGTCCTCGTCGTTGCCGTCATTGTCGCCGTCGCCCTGTATTTGAAATACCGCACGCCGGCTGCTTCTAAATCGTCAACCTGGTCGACCTATGGTCCTGCCAATCCACCAACACCTACCATGATCTGGGACGATACAAGCAGTACTTGGTCCGGCTCGTTTACGGTCGTCAACACCACTGTTGCAAATGGTTTATTCTTAAGTGGAAGTATTGCACAGTGTGTTTTTACTGCAAATGTCGTGTCCTCGACGCCGACAATAACAACTGATGTTGTCTGGGCAACTGGTGCAACGGTAGTACCCGGAGATGTAGTTTACACAGCCACGAATTTTACCAACTACGTCGGCACGGTCCCAGCCGCGTTTTCGACCGTTACAATCGCAACAGAGACAGGTGTACCAATACCTACAGGTGGCACCATAACGTTTTCTTAATTAAACAGATAGCCAGTTGGGATTACGTTTTCTTATAATCGTGTAGTTTCTTACGGCATGATTATTGGCATAGTGCGGTATTCCGTAATTCAGCGTTTCTACGACGTGATGTTTTGTATATGCCTTCCAATCGCCATTGGATATAAAGTCTGTAATCGGTTCAGGCGCAGTAAATGTACTTATTTCGCCGCCAATAAATAGGTACCTATTCTTGCCGGCGTTGCGAAGATGCATCATCAGCGAAAGAATGTCGTGGCTACGATCTTTGCCTATAAATGTCTTGTACACACTATACGAGCCTATAAACTTGGTATATTGACATTGAAATTTGCGGCGACAAACTAAATTATCATCGCGCAGATAGTTTGCATAGCTGTTGATACCATATATTGTTACATTGGTACCATTTTCAATGACTACCTTGAAATGCCGACCGCTGTCGTCGCGTGGATAAAATATACGATATTTATGCGCATTACTAGACGTTAATAAAAACGACCGCCGACGCATCTTCTTATATTAAAGGGCTTTATAAAATTTATAATATCTAGTTTATATCATCACTATGCAGCCCATGAAACGCAACGTCATTGTCGGCGTCAGTGTCGTCGTCGTTCTCGTCGTTGCCGTCATTGTCGCCGTCGCCCTGTATTTGAAATACCGCACGCCGGCAGCGGCTGCTCCCACATCGTCAATCTGGTCGACATACGGTCCTGCCAATCCACCAACGCCAACCATGAACTGGGACGATACCAGCAGTACGTGGTCCGGCACGTTTACTATCGTACAAGGCACCTCTACATATCCACTTTATGTTGCCGGAAATATCACCACACCAATTGCTCAGTATAATTCGACGACCTGGCTTCCAAATGTAGCTGTTCCCGCCGCTGGCGCATCGATACAGTCTACTAGCGGCAGCGGCATTGGGTTTCTTCTACCCGCATCGTTTTCGACAATTACCATTGACGGCAACCAGGCTGGCGCAGGCAATACGGGAATGATTCTGTCTATTCTTTAATTTATCAACACTGCGTCAAGTTGCAATTCGATGCGGAAAACGGCTGCCGACGCAGGCACGCCGTCGTGGCGACGCTGCGGGCGACACGCAGCTTGGAGATACCGGGCGTCGTGATGAGGCGCGCGCCAACCTCGCCGCTGACAAAGCAGACGAGGCGCCATTGCTCGCCGCTCTGGCGCCAGAATTGTGTTTGGTTTTGCGCGTCGAGCAGGCCCATCTGCTGCCACGAGCGGCCGCCGTCGCTGCTCATCTCCATGCGGTAGTTGCCGATCGAGTCGTTTTGCACATAGAGCGAGCAGTCTTGCGAACCCTCACACAGCGGCAGCGATCGTTGCGGATAATGCAGGATAACCATCTGTCAAGACGTCTATGTAATACATCTGCACAGGAAAATAAATCTACAAGTTATTGAGGAGATATGACTGGTAAGACTGCCGTTTCGATATTTGCGGATATTGCGCAAACGGATTGCGCACAGTCGAGCATTTACCGTTAGAACGACGGCGGCTGGGGCGGTGGCAGGGCACCTTGCACGACCCGCTCTTGACCTGCTTGCGCATGCCGCGTGGGCACGAACGCTTCTTAGACGCCTTGTGCGCGGCGGCACGATGAGCGGATATCTCGCGATCCATCGCAGCCTTTTTGGCTTTAAAAGACGCCTTGCGCGCCGCGCTGTACATGCGAGCTTTGCGTTCAATTAAATCTGCCGCGACGCAGACCATGTGTGCGCGATGCTTGACGGCATCGACATTGACGACCTTGTGGGACACGGTCTTCTTCAACGAGGCCACGTCGTGCGCAATCTCTGCCGACTTGGACTTGATGGCAGCCTTGGCGGCCTGCTCGGCAGCCTTGGCAGCCTTGGCGGCCTGCTCGGCAGCCTTGGCGGCCTGCTCGGCCTTCCTTTCATCAGCATTGGCCTTTCGGTTGCGGCGGCGTTCTGCAGACAGTTCGTCGACAAATTTTGCCATGATTTGATTGGTTACTAGTAAATGTCTATAAAATAATTTCGCGTATATCGGCAAGATAGAAAATGTTTGCAAATACGATGCAGGCCATCAAGACGTCGTTTGGATATTCGCGCGGAAAGCGGACAGTGAAGCCGTCGCGCATATCGGCATCTGAACGACTGCAGCTACAGACGTTTCTGCATTCAGGTACCGTTATAAAGGCATTGGGCGCGAATCAATGTGGCAGGCCGACCGCCGAGAATGCACGATTTTTCGAGAAATTGGTCTTTAAGAAAATACTAACGTCGGAGCAAAAGGACTCGGCGTCTGCCAGCATTGTCATACTGGCCATGATCAAGGAGGGCGCCGAAACAATGCGGCTAAAGACGCGGTCTGTAGCTATCAAGCTTGCGTTTGGAAACGATCGTGACCTGGCGACCGAGCGATTAATATATTGCGCAGTGACGCAGCCGCTGCTGCTTCATTACATTACGCCGTGTGTCGTTCCGTATTATGGATACATTCTTATACGTGGCGTATTCGACAAGTGTTACGATGCAAAGTCGGAACCGAATGTAAAGTCTATTTGCGCAGAGATTACAAGGTCTCAGATAGCCGCGGCAAACAAGGGACTTTTGTTTCCGCGCGGTAAGCAGCTAGAAGAGGCGCATGCCCTTTTAACCGAGCAGTCAGAGGGACATCGACTGATGGATTGGATGACAGAGGTACATTCTACACAGGATTGGCAGGACGTGTGGTTTCAAATATCGTACACTCTACTTATTTTCGAAACTATCGGCCTAGTCCATAACGATCTTCACTACGGCAATGTATTTATAGACAGAGTAGTGTATGGAAACGACCGAGAACGCGAACATACAATATGGATAGTTGACGAAAACCAGTACCGGTGCATGACATCGCCATGGCTATCAAAGATTTACGATTTCGACCGCAGCTACAAGCTTGCTGCGCCTCTTGAACATGGCGATTTCAGCAAGGCAATTGTCGGTACCGGTCTGGGCTACGATGCTTTCGTCAGGGATGCGGTTGGACCAAAGTCCTGGATGCGATATCTTACAGACTATTCTCGTCTATCTCAAACTATCGATAGCGAACGACACCTGATACCACAGCGTCCGGCATTTATCGACAAACTCGAAGTCACCAACTACAACTATACTCAAAAGACACCTGCCATGTCGCTAGATGACCCCGACATGGTAGGTATGTTTGTAGACGTCTCTGCAGCCAAGAAGTTCTTTCTAGCAAATAACCTCAGCAGCAGCAACGTTTTCTGCCTGCCAAGGCTGCAAAAATGGCGTGACAAACTGTTGGCAGACTGGACATCCGACTACTCTCCGGCCACGGCTGCGCCCATCAAGACTGCGCCGCCTACGGCCACGGCAACGGCCACTCTTACTAGACCAACTCGTGGCAAATCGCCGTCTCGACACATAAAGTTTGCTGCGCCGCCTACGGCCACGGCTGCGCCCATCAAGACGGCTGCGCCCATCAAGACGGCTGCGCCCATCAAGCAGGCTGCGCCCATCAAGACGGCCGCGGCCAAGCTGCCGCCGCCGCCTATCGATCAACCACCGCCTGTTCGTACAGTTAATTTGCCAAATCTTATGCGCATCCGACAGGAGCGGCTCGACAGGGCAGCAGAAACGTTGCGTATGGTGGAAAATTTCAAAGCCCTGGCCGCGGCAGAAGCAAAAGCAAAAGCAGACGCCGAGGCAGAACGCAAAGCGGAAGCAGAACGCAGGTCGGCAGAACGCAGGTCGGCAGAACGCAGGTCGGTAGAACGCAAAAAGACCATGTTTGAGGTTGCAACAAGAGCGGCAGCTACGAGAGCGGCAGCTACAAGAGCGGCGGCAGCAGCAAGAGTCGCTGCGGCTGTGCCGGCATCGACACGTGCAGACAAGCGTCGACTATCGCCTACCGCTGATGACGCAGGCACGACGACATACAAGATACAGAAAGTAATGACGCCAACGCCTCTTATGCCGCAGTCGCGTCGTCGCGTATCGTCATCGTCGTCGGACCGCATGATTATTCCGTCAAGTGTTTCAAGTGTTTCAAGATCAAACAGGCGCGTGTCGTCGGACCGTATGGATGTTGCCTAACTATACAATGTATTAAATCTATCCATCTAAATTCAGCCGCTGCCACCACGTCGCAACGCACCGCGCGCCACGCCACGACCTCCGCCACGACCGCCGCGGCCTCCGCGTGCAGGTATGTCGACACTGAGACTGCTTGGCAGACTTTCGCGTATTGGCTCGCGCATAGTTTGCTCACCGAGGCCGTCGTCGTCACTATTGACATGCTGAGTGACTAGACTGTCCATCAACATGCGCAGGTCTTCGGTGTCGTCGCTTGGCAATGTGCGCACAGCGTCACGCGCCGCGTTGGCTTCGTTTGTCAGCTGTGCGTTTTTCAATGTCTCGAGACGCAGCTTCTCTTCTAGCTGACGCACCTGCTGCTCGCGTACATGAAACTCTCGAGACACGACCGGGTCGAGACCGCCGCCGACATTTGGCGGCTGGCCATAGTCGCGAACCGAAAAGATGTTTTGCAGGTTTGGTACAGGTGTGTTGTTGGAAGACGTCGCTGACCCTTGGACATATGGCGGCAATGCAGGCGCGGCCGGTGTTGCAGGCGCAGTTGTTGCGCCGATAACACTCTTGACGACACCGCTCATGGCCGGGTTGTTGGACAGCATGCTTAGCATGTTGGTCAGCAGGCCAGTCTGCGATGCGTTTCCTCCGCCACCAGAGCCGCCGCCAGAGCCAGAGCCGCCGCCAGAGCCAGAGCCGCCGCCAGACTTGCCAGAATCGACTGTTGTCTTGATACCGTCCTCGCCGTTTTGCTTCATGACATGATTGCCGAGCATCGTGGCCTCAATCATGAGAATCGACAGCAGCGGGTGCATCTCGCCGCTCTCGCCAAACCACAGTTCGTACAGCTTCTCGAGATCGTCGTCGAATTCGTCGATTTCCGAAGCAATCGTCTTGTCAAAGCCCTTTACCTTGTAGAATTTCAGGAATTCAGGGCCCGGGTGGTTGGTGGCGCCGTACACCAGCGCCTTGTTGAGTCCGTAGAAACCGGCACGCATCTTTAGAATACGCCCCTTGCGTCGGTACATGGTCTCCATCAACATGGCCGCATCGTCAATCTGCGACAGCGACAGCGACATCCACTCGACATCCTCTGGCAGCGAACACTTGATGCCCTTGCTTTCGAGCTGCTCGATGCGCGCCACGCGTTTTGCCTTGTGTTGCCGCTCCTCGAGATATAGCTGCGCGGCCGTTTTTTGCGGACGCTCGTTGCTGCTGCTGCCACTGCTGCTGTCGTCGTCGTACACTGACCTCGCAAGTCCCATCGGATCGTTGGCGGCACGCCTGCTGCGATGATATGCCGATGCCGCCGCCGACGACGACGACGACGACGACGCTGAGGATTCAGACGACGACGACTCGGCCTTGCGCATCTTGCTGCTCATGATATTGGCAAAGGTAGCTGTTTCATCCATCGAATGCCGTCCCGACGGTGTTGGACAGCGTGCCGTTTTTGGCGCAACGCCGCGCCCCATCACCAGCGACGGTGGTGGCTTCTCACGCTGCACACGCGCCTCGCTACGGATTTTACGCATACGCAGCATACGCTGCTGATTGTCGTATTCGGCGGCAGCGGCGGCGGCGACATCAGGAACCTGGTCTGCAGGCGCGGCATGCTTTACTTTACGTGTATTTACCAGCCCGTCGAGCAGTGAATAGTCGACTTTTGGCTTGGCGCCAGCTGGCTTTGGTTGCTTGGGTGGTGCCGCCGCCGCAGATGCAGATGCAGATGCAGAAGATGGCCTGATTATATCGCCCATTGACAATAGGGGTGAAGCCTGCGGCGGCGGCTGCGGCGCAACATGTGGCGGCGGCTGCGGCGCAACATGTGGCGAATCGCCGGCGTATGAAAATTCGATATCCATAGTCTGCGACATTGCAGATCGACTCTCTGACTCTCTCTCTCTCTTTGATATAGTAGAATCGAATCTTTTTTTATTGCTTTCCTCGCAGTAATAATTTTCGCAGCGTTATATATTACCGACTCTGTGATAATGGATATTGCTATCGAACAGTTTCAATTTGAACATATTGCAGATGACGATACAGCAGTGGCGGTGGTAGCCAATGGCGAGACTGCCGATTCCGACGAGACTGTCGATGGCGATGCCGATGCCGATGGCGATGGGGAGGAGAGCGAGAGTGAGACTGCCGATGCCGATGGCGAGACTGCTGATAACGAGACTGTCGATGACGAGACTTCCGATGCCGATGCCGATGGCGAGACTGCCGATGGCGAGACTGCCAATTGCAACTGTATCAGATATCAGTACGTGAGGGCGATAATACGTCACGATAAGGACCAGTTTTTCATCACGATGGGCGTATACGCCGCGTCTGCTCTATTTATCGGCAGCATGATTCTTCTGCACGCAATCGTGTCGATGAATGTGCGATTTTAGATAAAATTTTCGTATATATGTTAACATGGACAGCGATAGCAGCAAGCCGCCTAGTGTTCGTCATTATTGCAAAAAGGTCGTGTCGTCCTCGTCACCGTCTAGTACACTGTCCACAACTACTTCACATATGCCCACAGTCGTTCGTCACTGCTGCAAGTTGACGACTATTCTGACTGGTGCGTGCAATTCGGTACATTTATTAGCAGTGTAGCGGCATTAGTGTGTGTGTGTGTACACACAGGCGAATATGGCGACGCCGCATATTCATCTCGACGAACGTGCAAAAAAGACGGGCATCGACCCAAACGCGCGCGACGTGTTGATAGACGACGGCAATCCGACACGCACATTCTCGCTGCAGTTTAAGCCGTATATCGAGCCGAAAAACATCGACAGCTGCGAGGACACCAAGCAGACAGACGCCGAGAACGAACTGCGGTATCAATTCAATCTGACGCAGATGCCCGTACTGAACGTGTTGCTGGGACGAATGAAGAATAACTGGAAACTGCCAAAGCCTCCGAATTTCTACGATCGTGCGTACGGCCTGTGGAAGGCAAAAATTAACGAGCCGGCGTTCAAGACGGTCGAGGCGGTCAAGATGCTTGCGACGCAGCAGGGTAGGTTTGCGGTAAAGGACTATCCATTAGACGACGCGGCGCGTCTTGCCGACGAGCATGTCGTATCGCAGTTTCTGACCGAGCAGACAAAGAAGATAAACACGCGTATATCAATTCGCGATATTGCAGGCGTTCCGAAAGACCATCATCTGGCATGCGACTGCAACTATATATGGGACGGCAAAAGTACACACTGTATCGGAACCAACCATTTGCGCCGTCTGCGCATGACATGGAGAACGCAGGCAGAACATCATTTTCTGAATCCTCTATTTGAGCCGTTTAGCTATTAGCAATTAGCAATTAGCAAAAAAAAATGCCGAGCGGCACTGTACCGAATTGAATAAACGTTGCTCTTGTGACAAGTTCCTACCATCCTTGTATATACGAGAGCATTCAGGGTGATTTAGGGTGGAGATTCAGGAAATATATAAATACATCGTGCGACCGACTACGATGACGTGGGTGACTAGACAAATTCACCCCCGATTGTTGACATGCACGCTGTGGGGTAGTGTAGTGTGGTCTTTTAGTCGCCAGTGGCTTCGCGAGAGCCAGGCGTGTGAAGAACGTGCGTTGTGACTTGCCGGCAAATGTCGGATAGTCGGGTTGGGGTGGTGCGATCGGTACAGTGCCTGAATGTCGGTTTTGCAACCAACAAAACTCGGCATTGTAAAACATGATTTGCAAATCTATATAATACGTTTATGTAAAATTCGTAAATATATATATGGGTCACGACGGCGCAAGTTTCACAATTGCCGACGCGTCTGGTTTCTGGCGACGCAGCTGTACAGACATGTCTCCGCGTTTTCGAGGCGCGCCCGGAGCCGATTGCAGCGACGCGTCCTGGCCGCCGCTTTCAAACTTGCCCTCCTCGTCGCTTTCGTAATGATCGTTGTACTTGGCCCAGTGCGATCTCCACATCTCGTCATTGCCAATCGTAAACGGCGGATGACTTGCCGACGCCTTGTAAAACAGAATACCGCCCTCGAAATCGCCATCCTCATCTGGATTGTCGCTGTTGCGCACAACCAAGGCGCGATGGTCCAGCGTGCATGTGCGGAATACCGACTCGAAAACAAAGCGATTCTCGAAATAGCCGCCCGCAAACGTGTCGTACAGCTTCTTTATATTATCGGGCGCCTTCTCCTTGAAGATGTAGCAGTAGTCGACCTGGCCGCGCATCGATGTCGTAATGCCCTTCATGTACTGCAGGCACATGTACATGTCGAGATTGTACTGGCGGCCGTTCATCATCATGGCCTTTAGCGTCTTGTCGTTCCACATGCGTTCGTCGAAGCCCGTATCGTCCAGTATCACATAGAAATTCACCATTTGCTCGCCTCGTCTGCGCAGCTTGCCGTTGATGGCGCGCACCTTTTGCCAGAATTTCTCCAGGACTACCGGGTCGAAATCCTCGTAAATGTACGTGTCGGGATGGTACTTGCGAATGTCGACCGCCGATCCAATCGAGCCGGCAATGGCGATGCCGAATTCCAGCCTGTTTTGATGCTGATACAGTATGTCGGTCAGCAGCGTGGTCTTCCCTGAATTGCGTCGTCCGATTAGCAGATGAACGCGCGCACTCGGTATGCTGTACACATCGAGAGGATCGACCGTGTAGTTGTGTGCCATGTCCCTGAATGCCAACCTGCGGCCTGCCGCAGCCACTAATATAGTATAATTCATAAATTTATTAATGCTGTTTGACTGCGCGTCACTTGGCACCGGCGTACTTTCGCTGGTTGGCCTTCCACATGGCCATGACAAACGGGTTGGACTGGATATACTTGGCGTACGCCCTCTTGCCCGCCTCGCTCTTGCGAATCGACACGATACGACCGCTCTTGGTCTTTTTCAGGTCGCCGCGGACAAGGCCGCCAGAAGTATGCTTCTTGGTGCAGTGATAGACCTGCGCGCGCGAGCCTACCTTTTCGCCGTGCGGGAACGACTTGCGGCCGCATGTACGACGAGTTGGTGCCATGATTGAATGAATATACGTACCCATTGCCAGAAAATAAATTTTTTCGACTGTAGATATAATAAAATTTCGCGCAATGGTGGTGCCGTACAATTCAGAGAATCGTGTCAAGGCCGCCAACAATGCCGACCTCACGTACCCGTGGCACCTGCCGTACATTCTGCATTCGTCGATTCCAGACTCCTCGATTCCGGCATCGTTTGACTGGCGGTCGCAGCCTGGCGCGCCCGATCTGACGCCGGTGCAGGACCAGGGCGCGTGCGGATGCTGCTGGGCGTTTGCATCGTCGCAGAGTTTGGCGGATCGCATGCGCATCATGGACAAGCAGGCTGCCACGACGCAGGCTGGCACGGTGCCGCTACTGTCTGCCGAGTATGTAAAAGACTGCGCGACAGCATCGCTCGGCGAGCGGTACGACCAGCTGCTGGGCCTAGGCACACACGGTACGACTGGCCAGTGCGCAGCCGGTGCGTGCCTGTCGATGGGCTGCGAATTCCTGGCCATGTACGGCGCAATCTCGTCCGAGAACCTGCCATACTCGGCAACGACGGCGGGCGGTCAGGATGTCGGCACGTGCGTGCAGCCGCCGGCTGGCGCCACACTGTACACGGCTTTGGACGGCTCGGTCGCCATCGTGACACTGGGCGCCAACGGCCATGGCGCGGCATCGCATCTCGAGACGCTCAGTTCGACACTGTCTCCCGACGTCGTGGCGACCAACTGCGCCAATATGCAAAAGAACATTATGCTGTACGGCCCGCTGTGCATCACGTTTGAATGCTACAAGGACTTGGCGATTGCGGCATTCGACTCTAGTACCTATGTCGACAGTGTGTATACGCCCGACCTGTCGAGCGGGGTGGACGGCGGTCACGCAGTTACGATTGTCGGCTGGGGCGTCGGCGACTCGCAAAAGACACCGTACTGGATTGTGCGCAACAGCTGGGGAACGTCGTGGAACGCCAAATTCGAAGACAGCAATGGCGCAGGCTACTATTATCATCTGCGAGGCAAGAACGCGGGACAGTTTGAGAGTGCAGCAGTGAGCCTGCGTGGCGGCAGCAGTGCGGGTGGACGTCCGGTCGACGGCGCCGACTTTAACCAGCAGAAACGGCGACGTCAGCAGGACGCGGCTGGCGGCGGCATCGGCGGATATTGGAGCGGGCTCAGTACGCCAAAACGCGCGGCATGGATTGCCGGTATCGCGATCGTCGTCGTTGCCGCCCTGATTGCGTTACTCGTCTATTCACGAGACAAGGGGTTTGCGTGGGCGAAATAAAATCGTTTACACTATAAAAAAATTTACAAGCCTTTATAATCAAGATGACTCTTGTCGAAACAGTGTTTAATGTGTGTGTAAAATACTGCTTCTGCGGACCGCTGCCAATGGCGTATAGGCGACGACATCGCGATCACGATATCGCCAATGAACATACACACATCAGGCCTTTGTCGCCGCAGGCTCCAGTAAATCCGCAGGCTCCAGTAAATCCGCAGGCACTGCCGCCACCGCCTACCAAGCAACCGAACCCGTGTCCGATACACTGCATCGACGACGACGAGGACGAGGACGGCTGGGACTATATCAGTAGTAAGCTGTGACAAGTCTCTCTATAGCAGCAGGCAACGCGCCAGCAAGCAACGCACCCGCCAGCAATGTCGTTTGTGCATTATAGATATCCCGCACTGATTAGCCAAGGCGCGCACGAGGCAATGCAGCAGCTGCGAGATATACTGGGCGACGTGATGCGGCAGCCGCTGCTGCCGATGCGCACCTCGCTGGAAAAGGCACGTCAGTCGATCAGTACGGTAATATGTCCCGCAGGCATGAATACTGTAATTAAAGACCGGCTGATGGCGCACGGCTGGCTGCGCGAATTCTCGATTAACCACGGCATGCTGCGTGCCGATTTCTACAAGAGCGGCGTCGTTGTCGAGGTGCAGTTTGGCAAGTACGCGTTTTGCGCAGAGAATATCTATGTCAAGTTTCCGCTCGCGTGCCGCACGCAGACAGCGGCACATCCGGTCGAGATTGGTGTGTTGGTGTTGCCGACACGCGCCATGGCGTCGCAAATGTCGACCGGCATAGGCACGTACGAGCAGACGATGCGAAACTACGTGACGCCGCTGCTAGACAATATAAATTACAATCTCGTTGTACTGGGTCTTGAGTATCAGCCACAGAGTGCAAGTCCTATGAATGCGATTGCTGCAGAGCAAAATACTTGCGTTTCTGAGAGATGACGGTCTGTGGCAATAAACTCTCGTCTTTTGAAAGCAACGTTTCGACCATGGGCGCCAGCCACGGGCGCTCGGCCAATTGCTGGCACAGTGCACGATGCTGCTGCCATCGCGAGGCAAGATCAGTGGCCTTTTTTGTGCGTTTTATATAGGCCTGCGCCACCTTGGTCAATGTCAGTGACACATAGTCGCAGTTTGTAGGTACGCTAGGCTCAAGAGAGTCGCTGTAGTAATGCGCCTTGTTGCTACAGCGGCTGCTGCCCTTTATGTATCCGTGTTTGTCGGCATTAAAACACCGGCTGCGCGGCGTCAGTCCCAAATCGCGCCTGTGGATGCTTTCGCTACTTATATCCAACGGCAGCAGCATGACGCAGACATGCCGCCACTGGTCGTAAAATTCCGTCGTCTCGCGTGTAAGGCGTCGCCACTCTGGCGATATCCAGCCTATCGATATCATCAGACGCGCATCGCCAGGACCGACGGCGCGCTGCAACATCATCAATAAAAGATAATCGTTCATGGACATTCATTCACCGTATAATTCAGTTAAAGTATTCAAATTCACAACTGTGTGTTGTCGTCGTCGTCTTGCAACGACGGCGGCTCGTCGTCGTCGGAACCGCCACCGCCGCCAAACAGGCTGGTGATGCTGGACATGTTCAATGTCGGCGGCCCGTTGCTGGTTGCTTTCTTGAACGCGCCAAACGGGTCCTTGGCAACTTCGGCAATCGGCAGGCCGGTCAGCTGACCGATAATCTGCTTCAACACTTGGCTCTCCATCGCCGTCTCGAGCAGGCCCTCGATACCGCCTTTGCTTTCGCTAATCAGCTTGACCAGCGTCACTAGCTTGTCGACGACCGTCTCGCGATTCAGGACACTGCGTTTTGTCGCTGTGTGTGTCTGGTCGATAAACGACGTCAGCGTGCGCACCAGCTTCCACGCGGCGTCATGCTTTGGGCAGCCCATGACCTTGAGCAGCCCTTTGCCTTGCGACACGAGCTTGTCGATTTGCTTGCACGACAGTCCTTTCGGAAACGCGAGTTCCAGCTTACCAAATACATTGTAGATGAGCGAGCCCTCGACATTGATCTGCTCACCGAGCCAACGCGCGATGCCAGTGTAGAACTCGTTCTTTTGCTGCGCCGTCGCATCGTCGGGCAGGTCGCCAAACTGCGTCTTTAGCGAGTCGACTAGCGACCCAAGTCCGTTCAAAGTGCCAGTCAGATCGTCAGCGCCGCCCGCGCCCGCCGACGCTCCCGCACCGCCTGCGCCGCCTCCAAGTGACTGCTCGATTAGCTGGTCGAGACCGCCAGGCATCGACATGACCTGCGCCAGCATGTCTGGCGGCAGCATGGCCTTTATCTGATCGTACACCTCTTGTGGGTACTTTGATGTCGGACGTGTCGTCTCGACTACTGCAGTCTGATCCGCCTTCACTTGAAAGTCGTGCAGGTCTCGGCACATCTTTCCGAGAACGGCAACGTGTGAGAGGATTTCATCCTTGACACTGTTGTCGAATACATGCCATTTCGCAGGCGTGATGCCCATCTTATCAATATACGAGATGTGCGGCACATGCTCGAGTATAAACGTCTCGTCCTCGTCAATCATCAACGAGATATAGCTGCGACACTGATGCGCAAAATGCTCAAACGGCACGGTCGGCTTCAGCTTGACGACGGTCGACATTGCCAGCTTCAATGTCTGCAATACCTTGACGTCCTTGGCGTCGGTAGTGACCTGCGCCAGCGTATCGATCAAACTGTTCAGCCACACATTGAATTGATTTGCCAGCGGGGCAATGCTGACACGTTGCGTGTCGCTCAGCGGCGTAAATGTTACAGACATGACGGCGACAATCTATCTGTCTGCAATTAATAACTTATATTTGAAAACAGTATAGTCTCTTTTCACGCACCTATTCACAATAATGCAGGCTATATACGATGTGTCGTCTGCACGACCGACGCATCGCTTTGTGCGCACACGCAAACTGGACGGCGTCGTCATGTTTTCGGCGCCACTGAAATGTGCCAAATGCACAGTGCCGACCTGCCGCACGTACGTATCGATCGGCGGCCCATACTGCGCCACGCACCGAAAGCGGCTGCAGGGCATAGTCGTCAAGACATCGCAAGGGCTGGCCAGTATTAACATTGTGGGCAACGGCGTGTACGCGGCACGCGAATTTGCAAAACACGAGATTGTGTGCATGTACGACTGCGAACGCGTATCGGAGCAGCGTATCGTTCAGCTGTACGGCAAACACGGTACGCGAATATACGCACTAAACGACAAGCAGTCACTGATTGACGAGACGGCAGCCGATGCGGCCCTCGACCGTATCGCAGCATCGCTCATCAACGACGCGTACGGCCTGGGCACGTGCGAGAAGCCGTGCCGAAATAACGTGTATTTTTGCGACCGTTCGCAGCCGTACTGTATACGTGCACGACGGCGCATCCGCACGGGCAGCGAGTTGTTTCTGTCGTACGGCGACGACTACTGGAACGGCTTTGACGAGATGCGAGACCGGTGCGAGACCGTGGAAATAGCAGCTGCTGCACTGACTGATGGATAATATTTTGTGTTATATGTTTATTAAATACGATTGCACACTGCGAAAATGAACGCCAACAACCGCGCATCGGTTCGCAATATCGGCAACCGCTACGGCGAGACTGAGGACGGCTACTATTCGCGCCGAGGCGGCTACACGCGCATGCACCCGAAAGAGCTGCACACGCCCGTACCGATCATGTGGTCTCCGCGCCAGCCATTGTACGGCAAAAAGGTGGATTTCGGCGACCCGCTAAACAATCCGATTCCGATGCTCGACCACCACAAGGCAGCGACGAGCAGCGGCCGCATCGTCCGGATGCCGCTGACGGGCGATGTCGAAAACCTGTGGGCCGGCGGCATGCAGCAGGACGCCAGCTGGATGCACGTCACTCCTGATCCGACACTGACGGCCGGCGTCACTGCGGCCGCCACGTTCCCAGAGCAGCTGGCCAACTTGACGGTGCCGCAGCTGTCGAGCTGGCGCATGTACCAGCAGTATTATTGAACTGCGTTTTGACCACTTAATGCTCGACAACGATCCATGAGTAGCCGTCAAACGTGCCAGCAGTCGCAGTAAGAGTAAATCCGGTAGTTGTGGCAACAGGGACAAGAACAGCTGCCGCACTAGCATTGTTTGAAGAGTAGACAATGGTAGGGATGCGTGGGAACGAACGTGAAAACTGGATTGCCAGAACGGTGCCACCCGGCGCGGCACTAGCAACACTGCCTGCCATGTCGGTCTTACCAGCGACCAAGACTCCAGCGGCGGCAGGCGTGTTGGCACCAAGAAGGCTAGTCACGGTACCGGGTTGAACAGAGCGAAGACGATCGACGGAAGCAATATTGCATGAAAGGGCATTAAACTCGCCATTGTCGGCGCGACCAGAGACGTGGGTTGACATGATGGAGTGTAGTAAGTGTACTGTTCTGACGAATGCACAGAAAATTATTTTTAACTTATTCATTTATTGCAATCTATAATAAAGCTACAAGCAGCGTTTGTAGATGCCGGTAGACAGGACGATAATGGCGATAACGGCCAGCAGAAAGATGCCGCCGACGACGCCGAGAGCCACCTTGTTCTCCTTATTGATCTTGTCGAGCGTCATCTTTAGGTTGACGTAATCCGACACGGGAACATGCTTGGGACGTGTAGGCCCTTGCGGATTGCCCGGGCCGTAACCAAATCCGGCAGACGAGCCGCCGCCGTTGCCAGTAGACCCGTCCATGGCTGCGGACGCGCGACTGATAATTCCTCCACAGGCCATTGTTGATTAATGTATACTGGATGTACTGCATAAAATATTTCAGACTGCAGCTT
>Ga0315273_10000723_pt1 | contig 35595 bp, 30 predicted proteins | sample YL17G02_0_MG_FD_205753 | JGI IMG/M metagenome (GOLD analysis project Ga0315273, IMG submission 205753) | Sediment microbial communities from Yellowstone Lake, YNP, Wyoming, USA - YL17G02_0 | ecosystem: Environmental > Aquatic > Freshwater > Lake > Sediment | place: USA: Wyoming | collected...
GACGACCTCCATGCCGGCCATGACCGCGCTCGCCGGGTTTGTCCCGTGGGCGGAGGAGGGGATGAGGCAGACGGTACGGTGAGGTTCGCCGCGCCCTTGATGATAGGCGCGGATGACGAGAAGGCCAGCGTATTCCCCCTGTGCCCCCGCGTTGGGCTGAAGTGATATCGCGGAGAACCCTGTGATCTGTTTCAGCCAGCCTTCGAGTTGCAGGAAGAGCTCCTGGTATCCCTCGGCCTGTTCGAGAGGAACGAACGGATGAATCTTGCCGAGCGCCGGCCAGGAGACAGGGATCATTTCGGTCGTCGCGTTCAGCTTCATCGTACAGGAGCCGAGCGGGATCATGCTGACGTTCAGCGCGAGATCTTTGGATTCGAGCGCGTGCATGTACCGGAGCATCTCGGTTTCGGAGTGGTAGCTGTTGAAGACCGGATGGCGCAGGTACGCCGAGGTCCGTGCGCACGCTCCGTGGTAGCCAGAGGCAGGAAGAGCGTTAACGTTCACCTGTGACCTTCCGCCGCCGAGCACACCGAGGATGGTCCCGATCTCGGATTCGTCGGAGCGCTCATCGAGGGAAATTCCAAGAGACCCGTCCCCGAAACTCCGGAAGTTCATCGCGGCGGTCCCTCCCGCGCGAAGAATCAACGGAAGGGTCCCCGGCTTCGGCTTCACACGCACGGTGTCAAAAAAGTGACGGTGAACGACCGTATGGCCGAGCTGTTCCGCTCCCGCGGCGAGCATGCCCGCAAGCCCGTGGATCCTCTGGGCAATCGCCCTCAGGCCTTCGGGTCCGTGATACACAGCGTACATGCCGGCCATCACGGCGAGGAGGACCTGCGACGTGCAGACGTTCGATGTGGCCTTCTCGCGTCGGATGTGCTGTTCGCGCGTCTGGAGGGCCATTCGCAGCGCACGTCTGCCGTGCACATCGATGGAAACGCCGATGATTCGTCCCGGCATGTGCCGCTTGTGCGCGTCTTTTGCAGCGAAATAGGCGGCGTGGGGGCCTCCGTAGCCGAGCGGGACGCCGAAGCGTTGCGTACTGCCCACGGCGGCATCGGCACCGAACTCGCCGGGGGGTCTCAGGACGAGCAGGCTCATCAGATCGGCGGCGACGACGACCAGGGCGCCGACCGCATGGGCCTTCTTGCAGAATGCCCCGTAATCCTCGATGGCCCCGTCGGTCGCAGGATATTGCACGATTGCACCGAAGACGTCCCCGGAAAACTCATATGTCGTGAAATCCCCCACGATCACACGGATACCGATCGGCTCCGCGCGTGTGCGCAGCACGTCGATCGTTTGGGGGTGGCACGTGTCGGACACGAAGAAGACGCCGTTGTTCGCTTGACCCCTCACGGCGAAGAACATCGACATCGCCTCGGCCGCCGCCGTTGCCTCGTCGAGCAGGGACGCATTGGCGATCTCCATACCGGAGAGGTCAATGATCATCGTTTGAAAATTGAGAAGCGCTTCGAGACGTCCCTGGGAGATCTCCGCCTGGTAGGGAGTATAGGCCGTGTACCACCCCGGGTTCTCGAAGATATTGCGCAGGATAACGGCCGGCGTGATGGTATCATGATATCCCATCCCGATGAAAGAACGGGCGGTGATGTTCTTCGCCATCATGGCGCGAAGCGAGGCCAGGGTCTCCTCTTCGCTCTGGGGGGTGTCGAGCTCGAGAGGTGTCCGTGAGCGGATGGAAGGGGGAACGACGCTTGCAATGAAATCATCGAGCGACGCGAAGCCCATTTCCTTCAGCATGAGCTCCGCGGCGTGACGACCGGGACCGATGTGGCGGCGTGAAAACGGTACGGGATCAAATTCTTTCAGAGACATGAGGGACAACTCCTTATCATCAGCGAAAAATACGCAGAAATGCCTTCAAATCCAATTAGAGGGGATCCGGACGGTGGTTGGGGAAATGCCGGCGACCGCCTGGGGAAGAGATCTCTCCCCCCCGCTGACACACGGCGGCTGATGAGTCTCTCCTAGGGGCGCTTCCGCCTTGATGTGAATGTCTCCCGTCCCGCCGGGTAGGTCCCGAGCAGCCGAAAATGGGAGACGACCTCCTGCAGGTGCTCGAAGGCTCGTGCGACGCGCGGCTCATGGGGTCCCCCGGCGACATCGGCATAGAAGAGATATTCGAACGGCGCGCGGGGATCGGGGCGAGACTCGATCTTCAGAAGGTCGATCTCGCGAAGGGCGAAGACACCGAGGATATGAAAGAGGATCCCCGGCCTGTTCATCGCGGGCGTGAACACGATGCTGCTGCGAGTTCGTCTCCCGGGCGTGCCCCCGACATCGGTGTGCCCGGCCCGCCACGGCGAGCGCGCCACGACAAGAAAACGCGTGAAATTGTTCCGGCTGTTCTCGATATTCCGCCTGAGAATCTTGAGACGGTAGAGGCGTGCCGCGTACTCGCCGGCAATCGCACTGATATCCCGACGGTCCCCGTGCGTGAGCGATTCTGCCGCCCCCGCGGTGTCGAAGTATGGCTCCGCCACGAGGGACCTGTGAGTGCGGAAGAATTCGCTGCACTGCGCGAGGGCCTGGGGGTGCGAACGGACCGTGGTCAGCCGGCTGAAACCGGTCCCGGGGTGGCACATGAGGACATGTTCGATCCGCAGATGCGTCTCTCCGACAATATGGAGGCGGTGGTTGAGGAGGAGGTCATAGTTCTGGTGAATGCTTCCCGCCAGCGAGTTCTCGATCGGTATCACGCCCCGGTCGGCGCCGCCGCGTTCGACTTGTTCGAACACCCCCTCAAACGTCGCGCAGGGTACCGTCGTGATGCGTCTGCCGAGTACTTCCCGCGCGGCCAGTTCGCTGTAGGCGCCATGGATTCCCTGGAATGCAGTCTTCATCGGCTTCTCTGTCCGGATAATTCTTCCCATGGATGGGAAAAGAGGTGATAGTGGCTACGGAAATCGTCGAAAACGGAATTTAAACTCAACTCCCCTTCGGCATACTATTTGACAAATCTTAAGGAATGCAGCGCTCTTTCCTCCCGTTCCCGTTGCAAGGCCTGCGGCGGAGTCGTACCTTAGGAATATACGACGAACGGACCCTCAGAATCCACAAGGAGCATTGAAGTGAAGAAGACAATATCACGTCGTACGGAGAAAGGGTTGCGGGGAAGGGATTTCCTGTCGGTGGACGATTTCTCGCCCGCCGAGATCAGGTCGGTGTTCACTCTGGCCGCCGAGATGAAGGCGCGTCCGAAAAAATACAGGAAGGCGCTCGACGGAAAGATGATGGCCCTCATTTTTGAGAAGCCGTCTCTCAGGACCCGCACCACCTTCACGGTGGGGATCAAGCAGTTAGGGGGCGACGCCCTGCTGTTGACCCCCGCCGACATCAGCCTCGGCAAACGGGAGTCGGTCCGTGATGTGGCGAAGAACCTGGAGCGCATGGTGGACGGCATCATGATCCGGACCTTCGGACACGACATCTGCACGTCCATGGCCGATCATTCCTGTGTGCCGGTGATCAACGGACTGACGGACCACGAGCATCCGTGTCAGGCGATGGCGGACATTCTGACCGTGCTCGAGTGCCGAAAAAATCTGAAGAAGCTGAAGATCGTCTATGTCGGCGACGGCAACAATGTGACCCACTCGTTGATGCTGATCGCGGCGAAGCTCGGCGGGACCTTATCGATCGGGACGCCGGAAGGGTACAGACCCGACCCCCGCGTCATGGACCGCTCTCTTGAGCTGGCGGAGGAAACCGGAGCGACCATCGTCTGGACGTCTGACCCGGTGGAAGCCGTGAGGGGGGCCGATGTGGTCTACACGGACACCTGGGCGAGCATGGGGCAGGAAGCGGAAGCGGAGAAGCGCCGCGCCATTTTCAGGTCCTATCAAGTCAACCGCGAACTCTTCTCGCACGCACGACCCGACGCGCTCTTCATGCACTGCCTTCCCGCGCACAGGGGGGAGGAAGTGACCGACGACATCATCGACGCAAAGAACTCGGTTGTTTTCCAGGAGGCGGAGAATCGACTGCACGTCCAGAAGGCGATCATGCTTATGCTCTTGCGCGGTTAGAGTCTTCATCGATCGGGGGATGTTCTCTGCGGTTCAGCATGACGAGGTGCGAGGAAGGGAAGATGTCAAGACTAGTGCTCGTGGCGGTCGGTGGCAACGCGCTCATCCGCGCGGGGCAAAAAGGGACCGCTCAGGAACAATTCCAGAATGCGGTTGACACGGCGAAGGTCGTCGTCAAGCTGATCAAGGCGGGGCATCGCGTGGTGCTCACGCACGGCAACGGCCCGCAGGTCGGCGCCCAGCTCGTCCGATCGGAGCTCGCCGCGGCGCACGCCTACCGGATGCCGCTGGACTGCTGCGTGGCTGCGACGCAGGGCGAGATCGGCTACGTGCTCCAGTACGCGATGTGGCAGGCGATGCAGGTGGAGGGATTGAAAACGCCGGTCGTGACGCTTGTGACCCAGGTTCTCGTTGATGCCCGCGACCCCGCCTTCAGCAACCCGACGAAGCCGATCGGTCCCTTTTACACCAGGGACGAAGCGGAACGCTACCGTGACCTCTTCGGCTGGCACATTGTGGAAGACTCCTCGCGGGGTTTTCGGCGTGTCGTCTCCTCCCCCGAACCCAAGGGCATCGTCGAGCTCGAGGCGATCCGCGCCTGCGTGGACCGCGGTCTCGTGGTGATCGCCGGAGGCGGAGGCGGCGTGCCCGTTTTCAACGATCACGACATCGAGAAGGGAGTCGAGGCGGTGATCGACAAGGACCACACCTCGGCGATCCTGGCGTCGCAGTTGAATGCCGATGTCTTCGCGATCGACACCGACGAAGAGATGGTCTGTCTGGATTACCGGAAAGCTTCGCAGCGGAAACTCGCACTGATGACCGAGGACGAATGCCGGGCGCATCTCGCCCAGGGACAGTTTCCCGAAGGGAGTATGGGGCCGAAAGTCAGAGCGGCGCTGGTCTTTCTCGAGCGGGGGGGAGAGACGGCCGTCATCACGAATTCAGAGCACCTTTTTGACGCGATCGGCGGCCGCGGGGGGACCCGGATTGCCCGCAACCTTCACCCGGCCGCGCAGAGGCAATGATCTATCAACGACGGACTTCCGTCCGTCGTCTCTCTACCATTCACGACGTTCACAAGGAGAATGCTGTATGCCGAGAACACGAATCCTGATCATGGGAGCGGCCGGAAGGGATTTCCACAACTTCAATACCGTGTACCGGGGGAACAGGAAGTATGATGTCGTCGCCTTCACCGCGACGCAGATACCGAACATCGACGGAAGGAAGTATCCCGCCAAGCTCGCCGGAAGTCTTTACCCGAAGGGAATTCCAATTTTTCCGGAGTCCGAACTCCCGATGTTGATTAAAGAACTGAAGGTGGACGAAGTCGTTTTCTCCTACTCCGACGTTTCACACCAGTACGTGATGGACAAATGCTCGATGGTACTGGCCCTGGGAGCGGATTTCACTTTCCTGGGGGGACGTCATACGATGCTCCCGTCCAAGGTTCCCGTTATTGCCGTCGTTGCCGTGCGTACCGGTTCGGGCAAAAGTCAGACATCGCGAAAGGTGTGCAGCTATCTCCGCAGCCTGGGGAGGCGCGTCGTCGCGATCCGCCACCCCATGCCCTACGGCAACCTCGTGCAGCAGAAGGTGCAGCGGTACGGGTCGATCGAAGATCTGGTTAAGAACAAATGCACCGTGGAGGAGATGGAGGAATACGAGCCACATATTGTTGAAGGGACGATTATCTATGCCGGGGTGGATTATGCGGCCATCCTGCGCCAGGCGGAAAAGGAAGCGGATGTGATCGTCTGGGACGGGGGCAACAACGACATGTCGTTCTACAGGCCGGACCTGACCATTACCGTCGTTGATCCCCACCGTCCCGGTCATGAGCTCACCTACTATCCTGGCGAGGCGAATGTCCGCATGGCCGGCGTGATCGTGGTCAACAAGGTCGATTCTGCCTCCAAGGAGAACATCGAGACCGTCATACGGAACGTCACCTCCATCAACCCGCGCGCGCGTATCATTCAGGCGAACTCCGCGATAACGGTGGAAGATCCCTCGGTGATCAGAGGGAAGAGTGTCCTCGTTGTGGAGGACGGTCCAACACTGACACACGGCGAGATGAGCTACGGCGCCGGGACGATTGCCGCGAAGATGTTCGGCGCCCGGGAGATTGTGGACCCCCGTCCCTATGCCGTGAAATCCATTGCCTCGACGTTCGCGAAGTACCCGAAGACGGGCGCTCTCTTGCCGGCGATGGGGTACGGCGACGAGCAGATCGGTGACCTCGAGACGACCATCAACGCGGTGCCATGCGACGCCGTCGTCATCGGCACGCCCATCGACCTGCGCAGAGTGTTGAACATCAAGAAACCGTCCGTCCGCGTCCAGTATGCGCTCGACGAGGTGACGAAGCCGGATCTGGCGGAGATCCTGGACCAATTCCTGAAGGAGAAACAGGTCGGCCCTGCCAGGCGCAGGAGATAGGACCGGAGACGCCGCCTTGACGAGGGGCCGGGTGATGAATCCGGCCCCTTTGCATCCCGGGGGGATTGGCGCCAATTCTTTGAAGAAGAAGAAGGAATTGCGTATATTACATAATTACAGATTTCCAGCCACGACCCGATGACCCACGCTGAAGTTGTTCTGATTCTCGATTACGGGGGGCAGTATTCCCAGCTCATCGCGCGCAGAGTGCGGGAGTTGGGAGTGTATTCTGAGCTTCACCCGTTCAACGTCCCGATCGACCGGATCAGGTCTCTGAATCCGAGAGGGATCATCCTCTCCGGAAGTCCGCACAGCGTCTATGACCACGGGGCCCCTATCTCCACACCGGAAATATTCACCCTTGGCGTCCCCGTCCTGGGAATCTGCTACGGACTGCAGTTGATAGCCCACCAGATGGGGGGTGAAGTCGACAAGGCCGCGCGCAGGGAGTACGGTGCGGCCGAGCTAATCATCGACGATGCGAGCGATCTCTTCTCTGGCGTGGAGCCCGACGGTCCTTTGGGACTCAACGTATGGATGAGTCATGGCGACCACCTGACCGGTCTCCCGAAGCAGTTTGAGCCGATTGCCCATACCGCCAACGCACCGATCTGCGCCATCAGAAACCGCGCGCGAAAAATATACGGTGTGCAGTTCCATCCCGAGGTCATCCACACCCCGAAGGGAAAGGACGTCCTGCGGAATTTTCTCTACCGCATCTGCGGATGCGCCGGAGGCTGGAGTTCGAGTGCCTTCATCCAGAACTCGATCCAGATCATCAGGCAGACGGTCGGTGATGGGAAAGTCATCTGTGCCCTCAGCGGCGGGGTGGATTCCTCTGTTGCCGCCGCACTGCTCCATCAGGCCATCGGCGACAACCTTTCCTGTATTCACATCAATAACGGGTTGATGCGGAAGGACGAGTCGGAAACCGTGGTCAGGACGTTCCGCGACTCGTTCAGGATGAATCTCGACTACGTCGACGCAACCGATCTCTTCCTCGACGGGTTGGAGGGGGTGACCGATCCGGAGAAGAAACGCAAGATCATCGGGCGGCTCTTCATCGACGTGTTCGAGCGTGAAGCGAAAAAGATCGGCAGGGTTGACTTCCTCGCCCAGGGGACTCTGTATCCCGACGTGATCGAATCGACGTCATTGAAGGGGCCCTCGGCCACGATCAAGACCCATCACAATGTCGGAGGACTTCCCGACACGATGAAGCTCAAGCTGATCGAGCCGTTCCGGGAACTGTTCAAAGACGAAGTCAGGGCGGTGGGGAGCGATCTGGGACTCCCCGATGATCTCATCTGGCGGCATCCGTTTCCCGGGCCCGGCCTGGCTGTACGCATTCTGGGGGAAATCACGCGTGATCGACTCGAGCAGCTGCGCGAGGCCGACGCGGTTTTTGTCGACGAGGTGAAGAAAGCCGGGCTCTACCGGAGCATCTGGCAGGGATTTGTCGTCCTCCTCCCCGTGAAATCGGTCGGGGTGATGGGCGATGACCGCACCTACGAGTGCACGGTCGCCATCCGCGCCGTCAGTTCCGTCGACGGGATGACCGCCGACTGGTTCCGCATGCCACATGAAGTGCTGGCACGCATCTCGTCGCGGATCACCAATGAGGTACGCGGAATCAACAGGGTCGTGTACGACATCAGTTCGAAGCCGCCGGCGACGATCGAATGGGAGTGACGCGCCCGTGAAGAAGTTCTTCTCGTTTGTCAAAATTGAACACACGCTCTTTTCGCTCCCCCTGATCTACAGCGGCGTGCTGCTGGCATCGAGGGATGCGTTCCCGCCCTGGAAAGTTCTGATCCTCATCCTGACCGCCGCGACGGGTGCGCGGACGGTGGCCTTTGCCCTGAACCGGATCATCGACCGACAGATCGACGCGCGAAATCCGCGCACCGTCACACGCGATCTGCCGAGCGGCCGGATAACGATCTGGGAGGCGTCGGGGGTGATGCTCGCAGGACTCGCCTTCTACTTCGGCTCGGCCTACTTCATCGCTGATTTTTGTTTCTACATGTCGCCGATCCCCCTTGCAGTGTTCGTCGTCTATCCCACGATGAAACGATACACGCCGCTCGCCCACTTCGGCGTGGGACTGGGGCTGGCCATGGGACCGCTCGGAGGGTGGTTTGCCGTCTCGCCGTCCTTCCAGAACCTGCTCGCTCCGGCCCTTCTCTCCTTCTTCACCCTGTTCTGGGTGGCGGGATTCGACATCATCTATGCCACGCTCGACGAAGAATTCGACCGGAAGGAATCACTCTATTCCTTCCCTGCCCGGTTCGGCAGGAGACGGGCGCTCCGGTATTCAGCGTTGTTCCACCTTATCGCGTTCGGGCTGCTGACGTGGCTCTTCTTCTATTCGGTCAAGTCGCTGTTTGCCCTCCCGCTCCTCCTCCTGACGGGATACCTTCTGTATCTCGAGCAGAAGAAGTCAGAGGATGTCGAGCTTGCCTTCTTCAGGATCAATGCGGTGGCGGGGTTCGCGGTCTTCTGCATGGTTCTCGTTGGGGTCTACGCATGAGAATCGTCCTCGGCATAACGGGTTCCTCGGGGGCCGTCTACGCGCTGGACTTTCTCAAGAAATGTCCACCGAAGAAATTTCTTGTCGTCAGTGCCTGGGGGAAGGTGCTGCTGCGCGACGAACTTCAGATGGGGGAGAAGGACCTCAAGCCTCACGTGGAGAGGATTTTTTCAGACGACGATCTGACCGCGCCGACGGCCTCGGGGTCCAACCAGATCGATGCATTCGTCATTCTGCCCGCCTCGGTATCGACGGTTGGCAAGATCGCCTCGGGGATCGGCGATACGCTGATCACGCGGACCGCCCAGGTTTGTCTCAAGGAACGGTACAAGCTGATCATATGCGTGCGCGAGACGCCGTTGTCCACACTCACCCTGGAGCAGTGTGCGCGCCTCTCGGGCTACGGTGCGGTGATCATGCCTATGTCGTCCCCGCTCTATTTCATGCCAAAGGACGTCGGGGAGCATGTCAGCGCCTTTACCGACAAAGTGCTGGCACAACTGGGTGTCCGCACGGGAAGAGGCTGGCGATCGGAGGAGCTCGAATGACGTTCCTGGCATACGGAGATTTCGCGCGGTACCTGGCCTCCGTCGGGGAACTGCACCGTGTGACCGTGGAGGTTGACCCGTACCTCGAGGTGACCGAGATCGCCACGCGGGCGATTGAGGAAGGGAAGCCTGCCCTGCTCTTCGAGAACGTCAGGGGCTCCCGCTACCCGCTTGTCATCAATGCGATGGCGAGTGACTATCGGTGCGAGCTTGCGCTGCAGAAACATCCGGAGCGCCTCGGCGAGGAGCTCATCGCCTTCCTCGGCGACCTCTTCCCGCCGAAGCCGTCGACGGTGTGGAAACACCGCTCTCTTGCGAAACGCTTTCTTCACACGCCGCCGCGGGGGGTGTCCTCCGGGATTTCGCAGGAGGTCGTCGAAGACCCGAACCTCGACGCCCTTCCGGTGCTGACCTGCTGGCCGGGCGACGGCGGGAGGTTCATCACCCTTCCCCAGGTCGTCACCTACGACCCGCGCCACGGGAAGCGGAACATGGGGATGTACCGGATGCAGGTCTTTGACAGGAAGACGACGGGCATGCACTGGCAGATCCAGAAGGGGGGTGGATTTCACTATTACCAGGCAGAGAAGGCCGGCCGCCCGCTGGAACTGGCCGTCGCCCTCGGCACCGATCCCGCCCTCCTCATGGCGACCATTGCAGCTCTCCCGGAGAATGTGGATGAAGCAATGTTCGCCGGCTTCCTCAGGGGCCGCAGAACCCCCTTTGTCCGGGGGAAATCCATCTCCCTGTCCGTCCCGGCAAACGCTGAATTCATTCTGGAAGGGGTCGTTCAGCCGGGCGAGCGAAGGGTGGAAGGTCCTTTCGGGGATCATTTCGGCCACTACTCGAACGCAGCGGAATTTCCTGTTTTCCACGTCAGTGCGGTCACCCACCGCACCAATCCCGTCTACCCCGCGACCGTCGTGGGCATCCCGCCGATGGAGGACAAGTTTCTGGGGGATGCGACGCAGAGAATCCTCGGCCCACTCGTGAGGCTAATTCACGCGGAGATCGCCGACATGTGGGCGTACTACGAGGCGGGTTTTCACAATCTGCTCGTGGTCGCTGTCGACCAGCGCTACGGCAAGGAGGCCATGAAAACGGCGCTCGGTCTGATGGGGATGGCGCAGCTCTCGCTGACGAAGTGCATCATCCTGGTGAGCGAAGGGGTGAACGTCAGGGATTTCGATGAGGTCATGAGGGAAGTCCGTGACAACTTTGATCCTCACTTTGACTTCGTTATGATTCCCCGCGTACCGCTCGACACGCTGGATTTCACCAGCTACACGATGAACCTCGGCAGCAAAATGGTCATCGATGCAACGAAGAAGCCGAGGGCAAAGAGTGGTGAAAAGGAGGAGCGCAAGGCGCGCGCGCGCAAGCGGATCACAGGTATCCGATCGGCCGACCGCCGGATCCTCGATGTGAATTTCGTGCACGACGCCCTCCTGCTGGTGAAAGTCAGGGGACAGGGGATGTCGGTGCTGAGGAACCTGGTGAAACACCCCGCCCTCCAGGATGTGCCGCTCGTCGCGATGGTGAGCGTGGACGTGGACATCCGTGACCGTGAGAAATATATCTGGGGAGTGTTCACGCGCTTCGACTGCGAGCGGGATATCCGGTTTGCGGAGCAGAGGCTGATCGGTATCAGCCCTGTCTACGAGGGCGTCATGGGCATCGACGCCACATGGAAGCCGGGATACCCGGAGACCCTGGAGATGACTGGGGAGGTGAGGAAACGCGTGGAGGAACGTTGGGAGAGCTACTGGCGTTGAGAAGGACGCAGGAACGACGGCAATGGAAGGATCGACGATGACTTTCCGAGACAGGACATTGATTCCGATATGGGAGAAACTGCAGCGGGGCGAGAGGCTGACACTCGCCGACGGGCTTGCACTCTACGCGACGCAGGACCTCATTCCGTTGGGGAAAATGGCCAACGCAGTGCAGCAGTGGAAAAGCGGCGACGCGGTCTATTTCGTCCTGAACCAGAAGATCGAACACACGAACATCTGCGTTCTCTCCTGCAAGTTTTGTGACTTCGCCGTCAAGCAAGGCGACCGGAGAGGCTACGAGATGACCGCAGAGGACATTCTGGCGAGGCTCACGCCGGAGATCCGCGAGGTGCACATCACCGGGGGCATGCCGGCCGATTGGCCGTGGGAACGATATCTCGATATCGTGCGATCCGTCCACAGGCATCTTCCCGACGCGGACGTGAAAGCATTCACCGCGGTCGAGATTGACTTTTTCCACAAGAAATTCAGGATGTCCATCGATGAGGTACTCCGTCAGCTGAAGGATGCCGGACTCCGTACCATGCCCGGCGGGGGAGCTGAAATCTTCTCGGAACGGGTCCGTAAACTCCTCTTCAACCAGAAAATCGGCGCCAAGACCTGGTTCGAAGTGCACGAGACGGCCCACCGGCTCGGGATTCCGACCAACAGCACGATGCTCTACGGCCATGTCGAGACCCTCGAAGAGCGCCTGACCCACATGATCAAGCTCCGTGAGGCGCAGGACCGCACGGGGGGATTCCTCACCTTCATTCCGCTGGCGTTTCAGCCCGGCGAGACCGGCATCAAGCCCCGGAACCGGTTCACCTCGGCGATCGACGACCTGAAGACCATCGCGATCTCCCGCCTGATGCTTGACAATTTCCCCCACATCAAAGCGTACTGGGTGATGCTGACGGAAGAAGTGGCCTCCGTCGCGCTGAACTTCGGGGCCGATGACATCGACGGGACCGTCGGCGGTGAGAAGATTGCCCACGACGCAGGTGCCGTCAGTCCCATGGTGCTCGCCAAGGAGCAGATTATCCGTCTCATCCGGGACGCAGGGAAGATTCCCGTGGAACGCGACGTCTATTATAACCCGCTCCATGTCTACCAGGACCATGTCATCGGCAAGATACCCTTCCTCAACTCCGTTCCTTTTTACGCCAGGTTCGACAAGCATGCGTTCCGCATCCTTCCGGTGGCCCCCCGGCGCATGGGGATGCTGAGCGCCCAGGGGGAGCTCGACGCGGGTCCTTTCTCCTTCATGGACTACGCGCGACAGGAAGACGCGCTCGAGCTCATGGGCTGGTGCATTGCGACGCGGGACCAGGTCAAGAGCGTCATGCTCTTCTCCAAGGAAGGGTGGGGTGATCTTCACGGGAAGAGGATCGGCATCACCGATGACACGGCCACGTCGGTGCAACTCCTGAAGGTCCTCCTGGAGAAGAAGTACGGTGTCAGGGCGGAATTCGAGCGACTGCACCCCGGCGTGAACGACTATTCTCGCTTCGACGCCGTGCTGCTCATCGGCGACGAGGCTTTGCAGCGGAACAAGTTCGGGCTGGACGGCTTCGAGCTTGTCTACGACCTCGCGCGCGAGTGGTACGACTGGCAAAAACTGCCTTTTGTCTTTGCGGTCTGGGCGGTGAGGAAGTCGCTCCCCGAGGCAACGAAGCAGGATCTGAGCGGACTTCTATGCCGTTCGCTGGAGGCCTGCGAGGGGGATTTTGTGCCGATCGCGGGGGCTCACGGCCGCCGCATCGGGTTGACCGATGAAGAGACCCAGGAGTATCTCGCGGGATTCAATTACCGGCTGGGAGACCGGGAGCGGGAAGCGATGCAGGTTTTCCGCCGCCTCCTGGCCGATGTGGAGGCCGGGCAGACCCCCCAGCCTGCCGATGAGGCCGGCCTGCCGGCCGGCAACGTGTAAGAGGAGAAGACATGGTCATTGCGGACATCTGCGAAAAAGCCCGGGGCGGGGAACGTCTTTCTCGCGAAGAGGGACTCGAGATCCTCCGTCACGGCGAACTGCTGGATCTCGCCGAGGTTGCCAACGAGATCCGATTCAGGATGAACCCGGAACCGGCGGTGACGTTCCTCGTCGACACGAATCCCAACTACACGAATATCTGTACGGTCGATTGCATCTTCTGCGCGTTCTACCGCCATCCGGGTCAGGACGGGGCCTACACCCACACCGTCGACCACATGATCAAGAAATTCAGGGAGTCGGCGGAAAACGGCGTCACCACGATCCTCCTCCAGGGCGGGGTGAATCCGGCCCTCCCCTTCGAATACTACCTTGAACTGGTCGAACGGACAGTGAAGGAAGTTCCCGGCGTCACCCCTCATTTTTTCTCCACGTCAGAGATCCTCGGTATGGCGAAGGTGTCGGGGAAAACCACCAGGGAGGTGCTCCGCCGTCTCTGGGACGCCGGTCTCCGCACCATTCCCGGCGGAGGGGCGGAGATCCTCTCCGACCGCGTGAAGAAGAAGATCAGCCATTTGAAGGGGAGCAGCGCCGACTGGATCAACGTGATGCGGGAGGCGCACACGATCGGCTACAGGACGACGGCGACCATGATGTACGGTCATCTCGAAGAGGATGAGGACATCGTCGAGCACCTGGACCTCGTTCGCCGTCTGCAGGACGACCACCATGGATTCACGGCGTTCATACCCTGGAGTTTCAAGCCGGGGAACACACCTCTCGAGAAGGTCATCCCGCATTATGCCACGCCGACGCGGTACCTTCAGATGATCGCTTTTTCGCGCATCTATCTCGACAACGTTGATCACGTACAGGCGTCATGGTTCTCCGAAGGGAAGAAGACCGGTCAGATCGCGCTTCACTTCGGGGCGGACGATTTCGGAGGGACCCTGCAGGAGGAGAACGTGCATGCCGCTGCGAATTTCGTCAACACGGCAAGCACAGCGGAATGTATTCGGCTCATTCAGGAGGCGGGGTTTGCGGCCGCGCAGCGGACGACGCTCTATGATATACTCTGCGTCCACAGAAGGGCGGACGCTGCGGCGTAGCGGAATCTCTCTTTCAATAGAGATCGAGGGGAGGGACCTCGGGGATCAACCCTTTCGCGTGCGCACGGGCGAACAGGAATTCCAGCCCTTTCTTTCCCTCCTCACCCATGTCGATGGTCAACTGGCTGACGTACATCTTTACGAATGTTTCCCCGAGCGTCCTGCCGATACCGCGTCCCCATTGCAGCGCGTAGGGAATCGATTCATCCTGATGCGCATAGCCGTAGGCGATGCTGTCCTGGAGACCACGCGAGAGAGTCCGCGCCAGTTCTTCGCCGAGATCCTTCCGCACGACGTCCAGCCCGAGTGGGAGCGGCAACCCGCCCGTTTCCTTCTCCCAGAATTCACCGAAATCGAGAATCTTGGCATAGCCGAGCTCACGGTAGGTGATCTGTCCTTCGTGAATCAAGAGTCCCGCATCGACCTTCCCGCTGTCGACCGCCGCCATGATCGCATCGAAGGGCATGTCCACGCCGGTGATGCCGCTGGTGAACGTCTTCAGGAGGAGGGTCGCGGTGGTGAGCGGGCCGGGAGTCCCGACGGTCTTGCCGCGGAGTTCGTCGAGAGTCCTGTACTTCCTTGAAACGATGACGGGTCCGTAACCCTCTCCCATGCTCGCGCCGGTCCGCATGATCCAGTACCGGTCTGCGACCGATGCGAACGCATGCGCGGAGATGGCGGTCACCTCCAGTTCTGCCCGCATGGCACGTTCGTTGAGCGACTGGATATCTTCCAGCATGTGCTCGATCGTGATCCCCTCCAGCTTCACCTTTCCGCTGGCGAGCCCGTAGAACATGAATGCGTCATCTGGATCGGGACTATGTCCCACGCGGATTATCCTGTCGCCCATACGTGTCTTCAGTCTCCTCTGACCGGGATTCCCGCTTGTTAGCGCGGGTTCCCCGTCTTATAAATGGCGGGGTTGCTGATTTCCATGTAGCGTTCCGGGCTTCCCGACGGCGCGAAACCGAACTGCCTGTACAATCCGTGCGCGTCGCGCGTGAGCAGGCTCCACCGACGGAGTCCCTGCAACCCGGGATGGGACATGATACATTCCATGAGAAGCCTGCCGAGCCCTCGACCGCGGAACTCTTCGAGCACGAAGACGTCGGCGATGTAGGCAAAAGTGGCCATGTCGGTGATGACGCGCGCGAAGCCCGCCTGATCGGTCCCCCGGTAGGCCCCGAAGGGGAGGGAATTGCGCACAGAGCGCTCGACGACAGCGAGCGGAATCGACTCGGCCCAGTACGAGCGCGTCAGATATCCGTGTACGACGCCGATGTTCAACCGCGAAGGATCGGTGCTGACCTCGAACTCACCACGATGCAGCGAATGGATCATGGTGTTACTTTGTCCCCTTGTAGATTGATGCAATCCCAAATGTCATCCGCTCCGCCGCCGGTGATGCAAAGCCGACACCGGTGAGGATGGAGAGGAACTCCTTCCCCTCGGGAAACGCCATCACCGTGTCGTGGAGGTAGGCGTACGCCTCCTTGTTGCGCGAGACGATTCTTCCGATGACGGGGAGAACATGCCGGAAGTAGAAAAAAAAGATCTGCCTGAAAGGAACTCCATCGGGGCGGGAGAATTCAAGCACGAGGATCCGTCCGCCGGGGCGCAGGACCCGCCTCATCTCGGCGAGACCGGCGGCCAGATGTTCGAAATTCCGTGCGCCGAAGGCGACGATGGCGGCGTCGAAGGTCCCGTCTTCGAATGGGAGCCGCTCCGCCTCGCCCCACTGCAGGGTGACGACGGCGTCGAGTCCTTTGGCCGTGATCTTTTTCCGGCCCTGGCCGAGCATCTCTTCCGAAATATCGACCCCAACGACCATCGAAGGCCGCAGCCGCGTTGCCGCGACGGCGAAATCGGCCGTGCCCGTCGCGACGTCGAGTATCCGGGATGGGTGGAGGTCCCGAAGGTGTTCAATCGCCCTGCGCCGCCAGTATAGATCGATGCCCCCGCTCAACAGATGATTGAGGAGATCGTACCGGCGGGCGATGGAGTCGAAAAGGGAACGGACGTATTGTTTCTGCACTGCTGACGGCTGAATGATAATGTCGTCCAAGATACGAAATCACGGGGGGAGTTCCAAGAAGACGCTCGAGGAGGGGCAGGAATGCCCTCATGACTGGCAAGAGGGGGCCGGAGCCTTCGCGTCTTGACTTTTTCCCCCGATTGACGTATAATTTCGCTGCGTGACCTTCACCGGGGAGAGGTGAAGGTCTTTTTGTTTCATCCGTGATCAACCGCTCTCATCCATGACTCAGATACGGGTACAACTTGATACGCCGCGGGACCGATCGTACACCATCGACATCCGTCCCGGGCTCCTGACCGCATTGCCCGGCATGCTCGCGCGTCAGGCGCGCAGGGCTCGGCTCTTCGTGATCACCGATGCCACGGTGGCACGTCTGTACGGGAGAGCAATGTTCCGGGAGCTCGTTCGTGCCGGAGCGGATGTCCGCTTCCTCGTTGTCCCGGCCGGGGAACGATCCAAGAATGTCGCGGTCGCGCACGGACTGCAATCCCGGCTGCTGCGTGGAGGCGTCAGGAGGGACAGCATCGTCGTCGCCCTCGGCGGGGGTGTCGTGGGAGACCTCGCTGGCTATGTTGCGGCCACCGTGCTGCGCGGCGTCCGTTATGTACAGATCCCCACGACGCTGCTCGCTCAGGTCGACAGTAGTGTCGGGGGGAAGGTGGGAGTCGACCATTCGGCAGGAAAGAACCTGATCGGTGCGTTCCATCAGCCCACCGCTGTGTACATCGATCCGCTCGTCCTACGGACGCTTCCCCGGGCGGAGTTCAGGAACGGATTGGCGGAAGTCGTGAAGATCGCAGCCGCCCTCGACAGGGAGTTCTTTGCGTTCATCGAACGCAATGTGCGGAAGCTCGTCAGGACGCGCGTGCGGCTTTTGACCGACCTCATCGCGCATGCGGTGGGGCTCAAGGCGGCGGTGGTCGAGGAAGACGAGTTCGAATCGGGTTTGCGCAAGTCGTTGAACGTGGGGCACACGATCGGCCACGCCCTGGAGGCATCGACGCGATATTCGCTGAAGCACGGGGAGGGCGTTGCGATCGGGATGGCCGCCGAGGCTCGCGTGGCGGTGGCGCTCGGCGTGCTCCCGAAGGATGATGCGAACAGGCTTTTGCGGACGTTGCGGGCGATCGGGCTTCCTACGTCCGTGCCGCGGCGGGTGAAGCCCGCTGTCTTCGCCTCCTCGCTGGCGCTCGACAAGAAATCAGACGCCGGGGGGACGACGTATGTGCTGCTTCGTTCCATCGGCCGGTGTGCCATTGGCGTTCCGGTTCCCGACGCCCTCATCCGGAGAACCCTGGGCATCGGTTCGAGGCGCGGCGGGAGAACCGAATGATTATCGTGTCGATCACCGGCCCGGGGATGTCCGACGCCCTTGCACAGGTGGCCGGGTCGGCGTCCGTCGCAGACGCGTTCGAATTCCGGCTGGACCTCATCCGTTCGCCCGAGCTCGCGATCCTGATGCTCTCAACGCCGAAACCGGTGATCGCAACCTGCAGGGCCGCCTGGGAAGGGGGGGGCTTCCGGAAGACCGAGGCGGACAGGATGGAGATCCTGCGTGCGGCATCGCTGCTCGGCGCTGATTATGTCGATCTGGAACTTGGGACCCACAGACAACTGCTGGCGGAGTTCCTTACTCGCCGCAAAGAGACCCGCGTCATCGTGTCGCATCACGTTGAGGCGGGGAAGAGATTTGACGCGAGGAGGGTGTACAAGATGATGCGCGCCACGGATGCCGATGTCCTGAAGTTCGCATTTCACGCCAGTGATGCCTGGCAGAACAGGATCGCGTTCGACTTTCTTGCAGACGCGAAAAAAGACGGAAGGAGCGCCGTTGCAATTGCCATGGGAGAAGCGGGGGAGCCGAGCAGAATACTCTACCGCGTCTTTGGGGGGTGGGGGACATATGCCGCGACAGACGAGAGGCATGCCGCCGCGCCTGGCCAGATTGCGGCGCGCGTGCTCAAAGATCTCTACCACGCAGACCGCCTCTCGGCGAGGACAACAGTGTTCGGCGTCGTGGGCGATCCGGTCGGACACAGCCGGGGAATCTATGTCCACAACCCGCTTTTTCATCAGGCCGGAAAGAACGCCGTCTACTGCCGCTGGAAAGTGAGGGACCTTCGCCGGTTTATGAGCGCGGTCGCGCCTCTGCTGAGCGGATTCAGCGTCACTCTTCCGCACAAGGAACGGATGCTGCGGTATGTGGGGAGTGTCGATGCCACCGCCAGAGCGATCGGGGCCGTCAACACGGTCGTTCGCCGGCGCGGCCAACTCTGGGGGACCAATACCGATGCGCCGGGGGCGCTTGATGCCATCGAGCAGGTTGCGCTGGTGCGGGGGAAGAGGGTGCTTGTGCTCGGTGCAGGAGGTGCCGCGCGTGCGATCGCCTTTGAGGCACGCCAGCGCGGGGCCCATGTCATTGTCGCAAACCGCACGGCATCGAAAGCCAAGCGGCTCGCCGCGGAATTCGGAATCGGGTTCGTACCGTTCGGGGAATTTGCGGGCACGCCTTTTGACGTCTTCGTGAACGCGACCTCCGTAGGCATGTGGCCGCACGTGCATCGGACTCCTGTCCCCGCACGGGCACTTGCAGGGAAGATCGTACTTGATGTGGTGTACCATCCCCCGCTCACCCGGCTGTTGCGTGATGCGGTGGAGGCGGGTGCGCGCATCGTGCCGGGGACGGACATGTATGTCAACCAGGGGGCCCGCCAGTTTCGCCTTTATGCGGGGATTCCTGCCGACGTCCGGATGATGAAGAAATTGTTGCGAGAACACCAATGACCGGTCATCGATGACCAGGCGTATTGAGACAAGCGGTCCGCTCCGCGCTACAGTACATGTTCCGGGTTCGAAGAGCATCACCAATCGTGGGCTCGTATGTGCCGCGCTGGCAAGGGGGGAGTCGCGCCTGGTGAACGCATCATCCAGCGATGATTCGGGCCTGATGGCGAACGGTCTGAACCAACTCGGCGTTCTGGTGAGGCGGACCGAGGAGGGGATGATTGTCGTCGGAACCGGAGGGACACTTTACGCCCCGAAGTATCCCATCCCGGTGGGGAATGCCGGCACCACGCTCCGGTTTCTCCTTTCTGTGTCCGCGCTCGCGGAGGGGACGACCGTGCTCGAGGGGAGCGGGCGGATGGCCGAACGGCCTAATGAAGAACTCGTTGCCGCGTTGCGCAGTCTGGGTGTGACCGTGGGGCACCGGGAGGGAACCAGCCGTTTCGAGGTGGGAGGTGGGTCTCTTGAGGGGGGCCTTGTCACCATTCGCAGCTCAGGAAGCTCGCAATTCATCTCGTCCCTCCTGCTCGTCGCCCCCTGCGCCCGGAGCGGGATGACCGTGCGTGCGGCGGAGGGGCTCTCTTCGGCATCCTATGTCGGCCTTACGGTGGACGTGATGCGGCGCTTCGGCGTCCGGGTCACCCAGGGTGACGACCTCTCCTTTGGCGTTGGAGGGGGGGAGCATTACAGGCGTGCCGAACTGGTCGTCGAGGCGGATGCCTCGAGTGCGTCCTACCCGATGGCGGCGGCGGCGATCGCGGGGGGAGAGGTGTTCGTCCCCGGGGTGACGGAGGATTCCGGTCAGGGGGACGCGGGATTCGCAAAGGTTCTCCGGTCCATGGGGTGCGATGTGCGGGGGCGTGACGGCGGACTCTCCGTTGTCCGCACCGGGGCTTTGCGTGGGATTGAGGTGGACATGAACGCGATGCCGGATGTCGTGCCGACTCTCCTTGCCGTCGCGCTGTTTGCCGAGGGGACAACCGTGATCCGCAACGTCGCGCATCTTCGTCACAAGGAGTCGGACCGTGCCGAGGGGCTCGCGGTGGAACTGGGACGTCTCGGCGCGAGCGTGCATGTCAGGGATGACGGAATCATCGTCCACCCGGTCCCCCTGCACGGGGCGATCCTGGACACGCACGATGATCACCGTCTTGCCATGAGCTTTGCGCTGATAGGACTTCGGGTGCCCGGGGTTGAGATCGAGAACCCCGATTGTGTGCGCAAATCATTCCCGGGATTCTGGGATGAATTCGACCGGATGACACGGGGCTAGAAAATCGCGGTGGGTGCGGCCGGGGGACCGGTGTTCCGCATTCACGCATCTCTCAGTTTTTTGCGGGTCGCATATGGCGGGAAACGCAATCGGTAACCATTTCCGGGTCACGACTTTTGGCGAGAGCCACGGCCGGGCGATCGGCGCGATCATCGACGGAGTGCGTCCGGGGCTCTTGATCGATCCGGCGTTCATCCAGCACGAGCTCGACCGGCGCCGGCCGGGACAGAGCAACGTTACCACCCCCCGATCCGAGGCTGATCAGGTGGAGATCCTCAGCGGGGTCTACGAGGGTAGGACCACGGGGACCCCCATCTGTATGATCATTTGGAACAAGGATCAGCAGTCGAAAGCCTATGACAAGATCAAGGGCATGTTCCGGCCCGGTCACGCCGGCTACACCTACCTTGCGAAATACGGGATCAGTGACTATCGAGGTGGGGGTCGATCGTCGGGGCGCGAGACTGCGGCCCGTGTTGCGGCGGGGGCCGTGGCGAAGAACCTTCTGGCGCGCCGCGGCATCAGGATTGTCGCGCACACGCAGGAAGCGGCTGGGATCCGGGCCAGAACATTTGATCCGGCGGTGATCGAACAGAATCCGCTCCGGTGCGCCGATCCTGCGGCCGCGAGGGCGATGGAGCGGCGGGTTCTCAGGATGAAAAAGGAGGGGGATTCCGTGGGCGGGGTGGTCGAGGTCCTCGTGATGAACCCACCCGTGGGATTGGGTGAACCGGTGTTTGACAAGCTGGAAGCGGACCTGGCGAAATCTCTCATGTCGATAGGTGCGATAAAAGGATTCGAGGTCGGCAACGGCTTTGCAGCCGCGAGAATGCGCGGAAGCCAGAACAACGATCCCATGTACGTGGAGAAGGGGACAGGGAGGGTACGGACGAGGACCAACAATGCCGGTGGGATTGCCGGTGGCATTTCCAACGGCGAAGACATCGTGGTCCGGATAGCCGTGAAACCACCTTCCTCGATACGGAAGGAACAGGAGACGGTTACGGTCGACGGCAAACCCGCGGTCATCTCGGTCGAGGGGCGTCACGACCCGTGTATCTGTCCGCGGGTGGTTCCGGTCGCCGAGTCGATGGTGGCGCTCACGCTTTTCGACCATCTGACGCGGCAGCGTCTCCTTGCGAAGAAGAGCACGCTGCAGGATTTGCGGGACACGATCGACCTGATCGATCACAACATCCTTCTGCTGATCAGTGAACGGCAGGGTCTGGTCCGCCAGATCGGGGCTCTCAAAAGGAAGCGCGGGAGCGGGGTCGTCGACAAGAATCGCGAGCGTGAGATCCTACGCAAGCAACTCAGCGTTGCGCGGGACCTCGCCCTTGACGCCGGGTTTGTCGAGGAGATGTTCCGTGCCGTGTTCAAGCTCGCCAAAACATCACAAAAGGCCATGACGCGCGAATGAAACCGACGGTCGGCTTGATCGGCTACGGTAGGTTTGGAAGGCTGGCCGCGCGCTACATGGCGACGTCGGCCGACGTCATCGTCTGCGACCGGGGCACGGGGCACCGGAGAGGGGGGGGGGTCCGACACGGTGCGTTCGCCGAAGTGGCGGCGCAGCCTGTGGTCGTCCTCGCCGTTCCGATTTCGTCGATGCGTGGAGTTCTCCGCCGGATGAGAAAACATGTAACGCCAGGGGCGCTTGTCCTCGACGTCTGTTCCGTCAAGGTGCTGCCGGTACGGTGGATGAAGAACCTCCTCCCTCCCGCGGTGTCCATCGTGGGGATGCACCCGCTGTTCGGACCTGACAGCGACACCGGCACGTTGCGGGGGCAGCGCGTCGTGCTCTGTCCGGTACGTGCCCGTCCTTCCCAGCTGCGGGCGCTCCGGCGGATTGCCGTGCGGCGGGGGATCCGGCTTTGTTTGATGACGCCCCGGGATCATGACCGGCTGATGGCGGAGACCCTTCTGGTCAGTCACTATGTCGGACGGTTGGTCCCTGCGGCCGGCATTCGGATGCGGGCCTGGTCCACCCCCTCCTACGATCATCTCAGGGGGCTCGTCGATGTTGCAGGCAACGACACGAGAGGGCTTTTCAGGGACATGTGGAAGTTTAACCCTTACGGGCGGCGTCTCGCAGCGCGTCTGCGGGCTGCACACGGGAGGCTGGTGTCCGGAATGCGATTCGGATCCGTTGATTCTTAACCGATTTTTGGCCTTATTAATTGTTTGAGGGGAAGGAAGAATCCGATCCGATGATCGAATTGCATCATGTCTCCAAGAAGTTTGGCTCGTTCACGGCCGTCGATGATGTTTCGCTCACCATCGAACGGGGTCAGTTCTTCGGCTTCCTGGGTCCCAACGGAGCAGGAAAGACGACGACGATCAAGATGCTGACGGGGCTCTTCGCCCCGACATCCGGATCATGCAGTATCAACGGCTTTGACATGCAGCGCGATCCGCTCCCCGCCAAGCGGAGCATCGGCTACGTGCCCGACCAGCCGTTTCTGTATGACAAGCTGACGGGGAGGGAGTTTCTCTATTTCATTGGAGGCCTTTTCCAGATGCGTCCCCAGGAGCTGCGGTTGAGGATCGAGGAATATACGGAGGCGTTCGAGATCGGGGATTTTATCGACAGGAGGGGGGAGGAATATTCCCAGGGGATGCGGCAGCGCGTCGTCCTGTCGGCCGCCATGCTGCACGACCCCAAGGTGCTGGTTATCGATGAGCCCCTGGTCGGGCTCGACCCCCGCAGTTCACGTCTCGTGAAGGATTCTCTCAAGGAGAAGACGAAGAACGGATTGACGATCTTCATGTCGACCCACCTTCTGGAAATTGTCGAGGAGCTCTGCGACCGTATCGCCATCATCAAACAAGGACGGATCATCTACGAGGAGTCGCAGAGCAGTTCGCGCAGGTCCGACGGCGAGCTCGAGGCAATGTTTCTGGAACTCACCAAGTAACGGACCGATGCGCGAAATTCTCCTCGTCCTAAACGTCAAAGCAACCACGTTCCTCGCGGGAATGCTGGATCTGCGCATCGCGAGCCTTCTCAAGAATCTGGCCTCGCTCCTGATCTTTGGCGGTGTCGCCGTCGGGGTGTTTCTCGTTTCCCGCGGAGCCACGGGCTACCTCCTGCAGCAGGCTCACATCGGGCTCTTTCTCTTTCACCGGTTTCTCTCGATGTTGCTGTATGTCTTCTTCATCACCGTGAACCTGGGCAACATGATCGTCTGCTACGCGACGCTGTACAAGGCGGAGGAGGTGAACTTCCTGATGGGCCTTCCTCTCCCCCATCACCAAATCTTTATTCTCAAGTTCATCGACAACTTCTTTTACAGCTCGAGCACGCTCCTGCTCCTCGGGCTTGCTCTCCTGCTGGGGTACGGCTCATATTTTTCGATGCCGTGGTACTTCTATCTTTTTACCCTTTTTGTCGTTCTGCTCCCGTTCATGCTCGTCGCCGGGATCGTGGCCGTGATCGCGCTGATGGCGCTGATCAAGGTGGCGTCGCACATCGGGATCCGTTGGCTGCTGGCCGGGGTGGTGGCGCTCTATCTGTCGGCGATTTACATCTACTTTGCGGTGTCGAACCCGGTGACCCTTGTTCAGGAAGTGATGAAGCACTATCCGGACGTCAACGCCTATTTCGGGTATCTCGACCCGCCCTTCGTCCGCTACCTGCCGAACCACTGGGTGGCGGAATTCCTGTACTGGACGGTGGCGGGCGACCCCACGAGAGCGTCGGCGGGTCTTGTCACGCTCCTGGGGTCGCTGCTGGGGTTGATGATCGTGGCCGGTGTTCTCTCTCGCGTCTATTATTACCGGAGCTGGCTGGCCGCGTCGGACGCCCGGACCGGACGATCGGGACGGCCCCTGCGGTTCCAGATTCGCATCCTGGAGTTCGGGCGGCCCGGGAGGTTGTCGGGTCAGGTTGACTCCCTTCTGCGGAGGGATTTTTGGATATTCTTCCGTGAGCCCAGTCAGTGGCTGCATCTGTCGCTCATGATTCTCCTCCTGATGGTATTCCTCGTTTCGATGCGGTCCCTGGAAGTGAAGCTGGCGCAGCCATTTCTCCAAACAGTCTCTTATCTGGTCGTCTTTCTGTTTAACGGATTTCTCATTGCGTCGGTGTCGCTCCGCTTCGTGTTCCCCGCCGTGAGTCTGGAGGGGAGTGTCTTCTGGTGCATCCGTTCCGCGCCGGTCCCGTTGCGCCGGGTGTACTGGCAGAAGTTCCTCTCCTCTTTTGCTCTCGTGTTCCTGGTTGCGGAGGTGCTGGCGATGGCGTCGACGGCCATGTTGCGTGATAACCCCGTGCTGGTGGCCGTCGGGGCGCTCTGCACAGGCTTCATGGCGCTTGCGTTGACGAGCGTCAATCTCGGGGCGGGTGCGTACTTTGCTTCATACCGCGAGAAGAACCCGATCCGCGTGGCCTCATCGCAGGGGGCGACGCTGACGTTTCTCGGGAGCTTGCTCTATCTCGGGTGTGTCGTTATGATTCTTGTCGTGCCGCTCAACCGGTATTTCGAAATTCTCATCCTGCGCGGCTCCTCCGCCCCGTCGTCCCTGGTGCTCCCGGTGGTCGCGGTGGGCGTGCTCTCGGTCCTGCTGTTCCTGGGTTCCACGGCCGTCGGGCAGGCGGCTCTACGCAGGGACTACTGATCCGGGGCTGGGCGTTCGCCGCGGCCCTCCCACTCGTGAAAGTGTCTGGTGCATGAAAAACAGGACTTTCGTTCTTCTCCTCGTCGGCGCCACCCTGGTATCCGCACCGCGTCCCGCCGCACAGGTACGAGTTGAATATACCGAGGAAGCCGAACGTCAGTTCCGGGCCGCGGTCATGCTCTACGATGCGGGAGTGTATCGTGATGCCGCGTTCAAATTCGACCGGATCATACGCGATTTTCCCGCTGGCCACCGCATCACGGCCGCTTTCGTGATGAAGGGGAAGGCGTTCTACAAGGCAGGAGAGAACCTGGAAGCGGCCAAGGCGATGAAATCGTTCCTGAGCCGCTTTCCGTCGAGCGGCTACGCGCCGGACGCGGAGTACGTACTGGGTTGTGTGTACAACAAGATAGAGCGTCATGAGGAGGCGACGGAAATGCTTCTCTCCGCCTACCGCAGGCTGACACCGTCGTCGCCGGAGCGTCTGGTGGGAGAAATCAGGGCCGCTCTGGATGTGACCATCGACTCTTTGATCACACTCCCCCTTCTCCGGTCGTACCTCTCCCGGGCGGCGCTTGAAGGGGAACGCGCTTATCTCTGGTTCAAGATAGCGGAAAAGGAAGCGGCCCGGGAGAACACCGTCGCAGCGGGCATCGCGCTGGATTCCCTGATGACGCGTTACCCATCGCAGGCCTACGCTGCGCGCCTGACAGATCTCCGGTCGCACGTTGCCGCCCGCAGCAGCGTCAAGCTCGGCATCCTGCTCCCCCTTCTTCGGAACAGCGAACCATCCGCGGTCAAAGAGGTCGGAAACGATGTATACGACGGCGTGCTCTATGCGATCGAGCAGTACGGTCGGGAGCCCGACGTGCGGGTTGCCGTATCGCTTGAGACCAGGGACACCGAACGTGAGCCGCGACTTGCGACCAAGGGGGCGCAGGAGCTGTGTGACGACAGGGACGTCCTCGGGATCATCGGGCCGGTCTTTTCGGCGACGGTGACATCCGCCGCAGCCGTTGCGAATGCGCGGGGAGTACCTCTTGTAACACCGACCGCGAATGCGAACGGCCTGGTCGTTGCCGGGAAGTACGTCTTTCAGGCGAATCCGGATTATGATACGCGCGGACGCGCCATGGCGCGGTACGCGGTGTTGACGCGGGGGTTCCGGTCGGTCGCGGTTCTCGCGCCGGTCGACGCATACGGGAGGTTCCTTGGCGAGGGATTCGTCCGGGAGGCGGAGCGACTCGGTGCCCGGGTCCTCGGCTCGGAAGGGTACCAGCGCGGGTCCCCGGATCTGAAGCAGCCTCTTGCAAAGCTCCGCCGTGCCGGGATGCTGGCAGGGGCCGACGCGAAGCTTTCGTTCGGGGGAAGGATGCGCCCGCAGACGCTGATGAAATTTGTAGATCTGGGTGTCCCCTTGAAGAGGCTTGATTCGCTCATGAGCTCGGGGGGGACGGTCAGCGCGCGCACGCTGCTGGGACCCCGCGCGCGCGTGTTGCTCGATTCTCTCTCCATCCCGGTGATCTATGATGAATCGCGGGTGGACAGTCTGGAGTATCCCGTTGACGCGATCGAAGGATTGTACGTTCCCATCGGTGCGCCGGAGGAGATCGGCGTCGTATCGTCGCAGGTCGTCTACTTCAATTTTCAGACGCAGCTTCTCGGTTCGGGGGAGTGGAACAACTTTGCCGAGCTGAACGCCAACCGGCGCTATTGTGACGGGGTTGAGTTTGAATCGGACACGTATGTTGACACCACGGGAGGGAACTACACGAGCTTCGTGGGCGGGTTTACGGCGCGATTCAAGAAGAGGCCGACGAAGAACACCCTCTTCGGGTACGACACGGCGGCCATGATGCTGGAGTTGATCAGGACCGGTGCGACGACCCGCGAGGCGCTGCAGCGGGCCCTCGCAGGGCTCAGGGAATTCCGGGGATATCATTCGAAGATCGGTCTGGATGGCGGCAGGGTGAACAGCTGGCTTACCGTTCTTCAATACACAAAGGATGAAATCCGGAAGGTGGGCGAAGTTCGTGCGGAGCCTCCTCCGGAGGGGGGTGGGAGTGAGGAGAAGCGGGGGAAATGAGGTTGTCGCGGCCCCTGTTCGCTCCGGCGGCCCACTCACGACGTGGCCGACGGAGGAACGCCCGCGGGAAAAACTGGCGCGCCACGGACCAGGGTCACTGACTGATGCGGAGTTGCTTGCGGTCCTGCTGGGGTGCGGATCGGGAGAGCATTCCGCTCTGGACCTTGCCCGGGGCCTGCTCGCCGGGGGGGGAGGGTTCCGGGATATCGCGCGGCGGAACGCCGCCGAACTTACGCGGCTTCACGGGATCGGGCCGGCGAGAGCGGCCGGGATTCTTGCAGCATTTGAGATCGGGAGGCGTCTCCAGTCCCAGGGCAACGGCAACCGGCAGGTCATCCGGACGCCGGGCGATGCGGCACGGCTGCTCGTCCCCCGGCTTCGCGATCTCCGGCAGGAGTCATTCATCGTGCTGGTACTCGATGCGAACAACGGCGTCATCGCTGAGATCGAGTTGTCGCGCGGCATCCTGAACGCGAGCATTGTCCATCCGCGGGAGGTCTTCAAGTCCGCGATCGACCGTCTCGGTGCGGCCGTGATCGTGGCCCACAATCATCCCAGCGGAAACCCTGAGCCGAGCAGGGAGGACATCGACATCACGCGCCAGCTCTCAGACGCCGGAAAGGTGGTGGGCATCCCTCTGCACGACCATCTGATCATCGCCGGCAATGGCTACACCAGCCTCGCTGAACGGGGACATTTGTGACTCCCCTGAACGGGGGGGAAAAAATTTCTCCATTGACAAATGGATCAAATATTAGTATCTTTCCGCCGAGAATTTTGGTTCAAAAGTGGTCCCATCGATTCATACCACCCATCAAATCTCAGGAGGGATCTCCATGCATAAAGTCAACAGGACGGTCACCGCGCTTGCGCTGGCCATCCTCTTTACAGGATCAGTTGTCTTGGTCGGCTGCTCGTCGAGTCCCAACGAGGCGCAGATGAAGCAGCTGAACGATCTGAAAGAGGAAGTTGCCTCGCTTCAGAAGGAAGTTGCGGCGAAGGAACAGCAGAAGGGTGCCATGGAAAAGGAAGTAGCGGAGAAGAGCGCCAAGTTGAAGAAGTGCAACGATGATCAGGCGATTGTAAAGCAGCGGCTGGCAAAGTAAACGCGCGAATAACGAAAAGGAGTGTTTGACAATGAAAGTGAACAACATATTCTTCGTGCTCGCCGCCCTGCTCGCGTTCGCCCTCGGCGCTTCGGCGCAGGAGATGACGAAGGATCAGTGGCAGCAGGAGATCAACCAATTGACACAGTCACGCACCGAGCTCAGTGCCAAGGTGACAGCGCTCGGAGCGGACGTAACCACTATGCAGGGCCAGTCAACCCAGATTGATGCCGACTATCAGAAGTGCATGGACGGCCTGTACGCGCTCGTCGGCTCGGACGCCGCGAAGGCGGCGGCCTACAGCAGCGACATCGAAGCGGCGGAGAACAAGGCGAACGAACTCGGGCGCCTCTCGGACGCCGACCTTGTGGCCAGCAGCGGTGAAGTCGACGCACTTGCCGCCAACGTGAAAGGTCTCTGGGACAACAAGCTCTCTCTCATCCCCGTCTTCTGGGATCGCCTCACCGCCCTCAACGAGAAGGTGAAGAGCCTGCAGACCACTCTGGCGAACCAGATGAAGGTATACACCGTCGGCACGTGGGCCAGGGATCGCGACTGTCTCTGGAACATCTCGAAGAAAAAGGATATCTACAACAACGCATGGCTGTGGCCCAAGATCTGGCAGGGAAATCGCGACGAGATCAAAGATCCCGATGTGATCAAGAAGGGCCAGAAGCTGAAAATCCCCAAAGGGAATGAAATGAATGCGGAGGAGAAAGCGGCGGCGAAGAAATACTACGCAAGGAAAGCCGCCAAGTAATGACGAGCGCTTTCGTCCGATGACGGCCGTCTCCCGCCCGCGCGGGCCGCGTCCAATCGTGCAACCCCCTTTCCTGTCTCGTACAGGGGAGGGGGTTGTGTGTTTCGAGCATAAAGGAGAGACCGGTTGACAGAAAAAAAAATCAGGATGGAGGGTGTGGACGCCCTGGCACTGCTGGGGCTGAATGATGCGAACCTCCATCTCGTGGAGAAGCGGTTCGATTCCACGGTCGTCGTCCGGGGTGACACGATCATGCTACGCGGCGAACCGGGGGAGATCGATAAGCTCGAGCGGATATTCAAGGAGATGATGTTTCTCCTGACGCGCAACGGGAACCTGACGACAAACGACATCGATACGGTGATCGATCTCGTGACGGCGAACGGCGAACCCGCGCTTCCCCGCGCGGTCGCCTCGTCGTTGACCAGCGACGAACTCGACGCGCTCATCCTGTTCTCCAAGAACCAGATGATCCGGGCGAAGACACCAGGACAGCGCGCGTACGTTCGCGAGGTGCGCAGGAACGACATCGTCTTCGGGATCGGCCCTGCCGGAACGGGGAAGACCTACATGGCCGTTGCGCTGGCCGTTGCCGCGCTGAAGAACAACGAGATCACCAAGATCGTACTCACCCGGCCCGCCGTCGAGGCCGGTGAGAGCCTTGGCTTCCTGCCGGGCGATCTCAAGGAAAAGGTTGATCCGTACCTCCGGCCCCTTTACGACGCTCTGGACGACATGCTGCCGGCCGAAAAGCTGCGCGGGTATATTGAAAAACGTATCATCGAGATCGCACCGCTTGCCTATATGCGGGGCCGTACTCTTCAGAACGCCTTCGTCATCCTTGACGAGGCGCAGAATGCGTCGACCATGCAAATGAAGATGTTTCTCACCCGGCTGGGGCCGAACTCGCGCGCCATCGTCACCGGCGACGTGACACAGATCGACCTGCCGAGCAAGCAGTGCTCCGGGCTCGTTCAGGTTCAGGATGTGCTGAAAGGTGTGGAGGGCATCTCGTTCGTTTACTTCGACCGAAACGACGTCGTACGGCACCGGCTGGTGAAAGACATCATCGACGCGTACGAGAAATTCGGGGGCTGAGCGGAAGCTTCTTCCTCTTCGCCTCTTTCCAGAGGGCGTCCATCTCCTCCAGTGTGGCGTCCTGGAGGTTATGTCCCTTCCTTCCGAGCTCCCGCTCGATGTACTGGAACCGCCGTGTGAACCGGGAGACCGTCCCCCGGAGGGCATGTTCGGGGTTGACGCCGACGAAACGGGCAAAATTCACCAGGGCGAAAAGGAGGTCTCCGAATTCTTCCTCCCGCCGCCGTTTTGTCCCGGTGCGGGTGGCCGACCGGAGCTCTTCGAGTTCCTCGCGCACCTTGGCCCAGACGTCCTCCTTCTTCCTCCAGTCGAATCCCACGCGCGATGCCCGTTGCTGAACACGGAAGGCCCGTTGCAGGGCGGGCAGAGCGGGTGGCACACCGTCCAAGAGAGACGTCCTTCCTTCCCTCATCTTCAACTTCTCCCAGTTCTTCAGGACTTCTCCCGCCCCCCTGGCGGTCCCCCCTCCGAATACATGCGGGTGCCGCCGGATCAATTTGCCGCTGATCTCACGGAGAACGTCCCTGAACGTGAACTCGCTGGCCTGTTCGGCGATGGTGGCGTGCATCGCCACGTGAAGGAGTATGTCCCCCAGCTCATTCTTGAGCTCCGGCAGATCGCGCCGGTCCAGCGCATCGATGACCTCATATGCCTCCTCGATGAGGCTTTCGCGGAGCGAGCGGTGCGTCTGTTTGCGGTCCCAGGGACATTCGTAACGGAGGCGACGGACAATCGACACGAAGCGGACGAACTCCTTGCTGGGGACGGCGGGATGGCGCGTGCGTTTCGACATGATCGGACGGTTGGTTGGCGTATCTTTCAACGTACCGAACCCCGGGATGATTTGCAATGGTGCTGGAATCTGTAACGCTCGTTTTCTATATTTAGTTTTTCCGGTTTTCCATCTCACGCTGGCGGAGATGCCGATGAAACAGACGCTGGGTATTCTCGGTCTGCTTATTGCCGCCGGGATCGTCCTGACCCTTGTGTTCTCCCTTACGATGCAGAGGAATGTCTCCATGCTGATGGTGAATGGTGTCATCCACACGCTCGACGAACATCAGCCCGTGGCCGAGGCGGTCGCCGTGAGAGGAGACAGGATCGTCGCCGTCGGGACCACCGACGAGCTGCGCGGGAGGTTCACGGTGGACAAGGTGATCGACCTGGGGGGGAGGCCGGTGTACCCGGGGTTCATCGATTCCCACGCGCACCTCGAAAGTCTTGGGGCCGCACTGATGGAGGTGAATCTCGCCGGGGCGCGGTCCGCGGATGAGGCTGCCGCGATGGTGGCCGCAGCGGCCCGCGACACGGTCAGGGGGGGATGGATCCGGGGAAGGGGATGGGATCAGAACCGGTGGCCGGGGGCTCTATTTCCGACACATGAGATCCTCGATCGCGTCTCTCCGGACATTCCGGTCATCCTGAGGCGAGTAGACGGCCACGCAGTGTGGGTCAACAAAAAGGTGCTTGATATTGCCGGCATCAACGAAAACATACCCGACCCTCCGGGGGGAAAAATTCTGCGTGACCGTGCCGGAAAACCATCCGGTGTGTTTATTGACAACGCCGTCGCGCTCCTTGACGACGTACTCCCCCCCGCCTCTAAGGAGGAGCGGACGGAAGCCGTCCGGCGGGGGGTCGCTGCGTGCATCGCCTCCGGTCTCACCGAGGTGCACGATATGGGGGTCGATTCTCTTGGCATCGAGATCTACAAAACGCTAATAGCCGAGCGGGCGTTCCCGTTCCGCGTCTATGTGGCGATTGAGGGTTCATCGACCGGGACATGGGATCACTACAGAACCGCGGGTCCGATCAGGGAGGGGTATGACGGACGGCTTCGCGTCCGCGCGCTGAAGCTGTATGCCGACGGGGCTCTTGGCTCGCGCGGTGCCGCGCTTCTTGAGTCGTACTCTGACGATCCCGGCAACAGGGGATTGACTCTGACGTCGAGAGGTGAACTCCTCGGGAAGGCGAAAGAGGCCCTAGAGAGTGGCTTCCAGATGTGCACCCATGCCATTGGTGACCGGGCAAACGGCATCGTGCTGGACGTTTATGAAGAAGCGCTCGGATCCGTCACACCGAAGGCAAGGGATGTCCGTTTTCGGGTGGAACATGCGCAGGTCCTCACCCCCCGGGACATCCCGAGATTCAAGAGCCTCGGGGTTCTCCCCATGATGCAGCCGACCCATTGTACGTCGGACATGCCATGGTCGGAGTCGAGACTCGGGCCCGTACGCATCAAAGGCGCATACGCCTGGCGATCTCTGATGGCACAGGGAAGCATCATTCCCGGGGGTTCGGACTTTCCTGTCGAAAGTCCGAATCCGCTTTGGGGTTTCTATGCGGCTATCACGCGACAGGACAGGGAAGGTAAGCCTCCGGGGGGATGGTTCCCCGAGCAGAGGATGGCACGCGAAGAGGCTCTGAAATCCTTCACCCTCTGGGGTGCTTATGCCGGATTTCAGGAGAAAGAGAAAGGGACCATCGAACCGGGAAAATGGGCGGACCTGGTTGTATTATCTAAGGACATCATGACGATCGAACCGGACGAGGTCCTGACCACCTCGGTGGAAATGACCATCGTCGCGGGCACCATCGTCTACGCGGCCGGCCCGTCGGATCGTGCGGGGGCGCGATGACAGGAGACCCCACTCCGCGTCCTCCCGATGCGACACGCACCGAACAGCGCAACTTTCTCCTCAATACGCTGGAGGGAGCGCTCTTCATCGCGTCGGGGGCGTTTATCAACGCTCAAACGGTTCTTCCCGCGCTGGTGAGCCGGCTAGGGGGGAGCAATGTCGTGGTGGGCGCCCTCGGCGTGATGGTCTACTTCGGGCTCTTTCTCCCGCAGATATTCTCTGCCCGGTATGTGGAGACCCTTCCATGGAAAAAGCGGTGGACGATGACGATGGGGGGAACCCACCGGTCGCTCGTGCTTGTGATGGGGGTCAGCATCCTTGTGTTCGGCGGTTCGAAGCCGGATGTGGCACTCTGGGTCTTTCTGGCGCTCTTCACGCTCATGCAGGTGATCATCGGTGTGGCGACGCCCGGATGGTTCGAGATGTTTGCCAAGATTACCCCTGCGCGCAAGCGGGGGCGTCTTGTCGGTGCTCGCAACTCAGTCGGCGGGGTGGCCGCACTGTTCTGCGGCCTGGCGCTTACCTGGCTACTCGCGGTCTATCCCTTCCCGCTCAACTTCGCGCTTGCTTTCTTTGCGGCGTTCCTGCTGCAGATGTCTTCACTCGCAACACAGTCCCGGCTCGTCGAGGCGGAAGCGAGTCCGACCACGTCGCGTCGCCCGTTTTTCGCGTTCCTGAAAGAATTGCCGGGGGTGTTTCGCGACAATCCTCCGTTCCGGAGATTCATCGAGTCCTCAGCATTGCTTACGCTGGCGACCATGCCGATCGGGTTCTTCACCGTCTACGCCCTGAAGCAGTTCCGTGCGGACGAGTCGGTCGTGGGCGAGTTCACGCTGATGATGGTGGCGATCCAGGTGGTGAGCGCGCTCGTGAACGGTTTTGTGGCTGATAAATACGGCAACAAGTCGGCCCTGCTGGTGTCCGCCGGGGCACTCCTTTGTGCGAGTATCACCGCATTGGTGGCCCCTTCTCTTGCATGGTTTCGTCTGGTCTATCTTTTCCTGGGGGTGAACCTGGGAACGGAGATAATGGCCCGATACAACATGTCGATCGAATACGGGCCCGCCCGTCAGCGTTCGACATATGTCGGGCTTATGAACACGGCGCTGGCCCCCTTTTACCTCTCGGGGATGGTGGGAGGCATGATCATCGAGTGGCTCGGTTTCGGCGCGGTCTTCGCACTCGGCGCGTTGTTCTCCGTGGCGGGGCTGCTGTTCCTGGTCTACCGAGTGGTCGACCCTCGTACACACGGCGGAGCGGGAGGTCATGGATGAGCGCGACGTGCGGGCGATTGCATTTCCGGCAGTTCGCTACTATATTGAGCGGGGCATGAGCAAGGAGATACGGGACGAACCCGGGGGTGGCGGTAGGACATGGACCGTGCTTTCCCTCCTGGAGTGGGCCGGTTCTTTCCTCGCCGGGAAGGGATTTGATGAATCGCGCTTGACGGGTGAACTCCTGCTTGCGCACGTGTTGGGTGTGCCGCGCCTGGACCTCTACCTCCAGTTTGACCGCCCCCTGATCGCCGAAGAGCTCGCTCGCTTCAAAGCCCTCTTTGTGCGCCGTCTCGAGCATGAGCCGTTGCAGTATATCGTGGGCGAGACGGAGTTCATGGGACTCAGATTCGTCGTGGACAGGCGGGTGCTGATTCCGCGCCCGGAGACCGAGGAGCTCGTCGCGCATGCCCTCGACTTTGTCCGGTCGCGGGGCTTGGGCAGCGCAGGGATATTGGACATCGGGACGGGATCGGGCAACGTGGCAGTGGCTCTGGCGAAGTCCCTGCCGTCGGCGACCGTCGTGTCCGTGGATGTCAGCCGGGATTGTCTGGATGTTGCCCTCATGAACGCCCGGAATCTCGGTGTCACGAATGTTTCGTTCCTCGAATGTGACATAAGGGACGACATACTTCCCGGCCGGCGGTTCGATCTGGTCGTCGCGAACCCTCCGTACGTCGCGCTTCATGAGTATGAGCATCTGCAGAAAGAGGTCCGTGCGTATGAACCGCGCGGGGCGCTGACCGACGGAGGAGACGGCCTCCTGTTTGTCAGGAGAACCGCGCAACTGGCGGCGGCACATCTGGCTCCGGGTGGCGCCCTGTTCATGGAGATCGCGTACAACCAGGACGGCGTAGCCCGTGCGATCGCTTCCGCCTCCGGCCTGCGAAACGTTGCCGTGCGAAAAGATTTCGCGGGGAATTTCCGGTTCCTGACGGGCACCCTGGAGGTCGCGTGAGAGCGTTGGTTCAGCGGGTGACCAGGGGCTCGGTCGCGATTGCGGGAGAGATCCGGGCCGCGATCGGCAAGGGTTATGTGATCCTGCTGGGAGTTCGGAAAGGAGACACGACGGCGGATGCGCTATTTCTTGCCGACAAATGTTCGGTCCTCAGAGTGATGGAAGACGGAGGCGGGAAGATGAATCTCGGTCTCCGCGAGGCGGGAGGGAGCGCTCTCGTGGTGTCGCAGTTTACGTTATACGCGGATGCACAGAAAGGGAACCGCCCCGGGTTCATCGACGCTGCGGCGCCGGAGGAGGCCCTCCCTCTCTATGAGGCGTTCGTCCGCCGCATGCGGGAGAATCTGGACCCGGACGCCGTCCGCACAGGAGAATTCAGAGCCATGATGGAGGTGACCATCGTCAACGACGGTCCGGTCACGATCCTGATCGAAAGTCCAACCCATAACCAGCCTAGGAGCGCATCGTCATGACCTCGATGATTCGTGCACGCATCGCAGCGTCCGTTCTTGTCCCCCTTGCCGCGTTGTCGTTTGTCGCAGCCCGCGCGCAGGACACCTTCGGGAC
>Ga0315273_10000724_pt1 | contig 35590 bp, 30 predicted proteins | sample YL17G02_0_MG_FD_205753 | JGI IMG/M metagenome (GOLD analysis project Ga0315273, IMG submission 205753) | Sediment microbial communities from Yellowstone Lake, YNP, Wyoming, USA - YL17G02_0 | ecosystem: Environmental > Aquatic > Freshwater > Lake > Sediment | place: USA: Wyoming | collected...
GGGGGTTGAGACCCCCCCCCCCCCCCCGCCCGACTCTTAGGGTTGCGTCGCAACGTTCAGGTTGTAATCGACCGGTGTCAAGCCGGTCGGCGTCACCGCGACGTAGAACGTAGTCGGTTTCTTGGCGCTCCCGGCCCACATCGGATCGCCGCCGTTGCGGGGCAGCGTCCTGTCCGCGTCCCAGTAGCTCACTGCACCCATGCCGACCGGTGGCGCGTCCTTCGCGTCAGCGGTGGTGGCGCGTTGAGCGAGGCGCTCCTTGGTCCACACTGTAAAGCCTGCATCAGCACCGGGCCGCGCCGTGAGTTGGAGCACGACGAGCGGGTTGTCAGCGCTATCAGTGGAGCCCGGCACAGTCACTACGTACCAGTCAGTCTGCCCGTTGTTGGTGGCACGCCACACGCCAGAGGTTGGGAAGGCAGTATCGGGGCTGCTGCCGGGATGGGCTGCTGAGATGTCGCTGGCGACCTTCGAGCTCATCGCGGTCTCTGCGGGAGCAGGAGCGGCCCCGGCTGGTTGCGCGGCAGCGCTGGCCGCCATGGCGGCGGCCGGGAAGGACACGGAGTCGCCGGTGACCGCGAGATTGAAGTCGCAGGGTTTGTCGCCGGTCGAGCCCACCTGGACGTAGAAAGAGCCTGGGTCGTTGAATCCGCCATTCCAGACGAGATCGCCGCCGTAGCGGTCCAGCTTGTTGGAACCGTCCTGATACTCCAGCTTGGTACCCTGGCCCATCGCGTAGATCCTATGCTCTGAGTCTTGCGTATTGAACTGTTTCAGGAGTTCCTTGGTCCAGAGTTTGAAGGTGGCGCAGCCCGCGATGCTTGGCCGCAGCAGGATCAACGCGTGCGACGGGTCGTCGTTCTTGTCCTTGCCGCCCGTGTTGAAGGCAAACCACATGTCCTGGCCCGGGTTCAGGCGCATGGTGGAGTTCGAGGGGGCCACGGCCTCGTCCGGACTCGTGCCAGGACCCGCAGCCTGGGTCACGGCAGGCGCCGAGAAACCCAGCATGCCGAGTACTGCCACGGCTAACGCAAACCGACTGAATCTTTGAGACAACATACAGAAACCTCCTTGGGATCATACGGGGCAAGGCTTGCCGGTCGCAAACCCTGCAGCAAGCCCAACGATACACCGCGACCGGATGCAGTGTCATCAATCCGTGGATGTACGCTAGGATTGATTGTGGGGGGATGAGGCGCGCCGGCCCTTGAAGGGGAGGGTAGAGCGGCCGGTGCCGGAGCCGGCGCCGAGCCGCTGCGAGGCCGGCTATAGCAGGCCGAGCTGCCCGGCGCGCTGCGCCGCCCGTTGGCGGCCGGGCACGCCCAGCTTCCCGTAGATATGGTGCGCGTGCGTCTTGACCGTCGCGACGCTGAGGTAGAGCCGGTTCGCGATGTCCTGGTTTGAAAGCCCAGCGGCCAGCAGCCGCAGAACTTCCACCTCGCGGTCGCTCAACGGCTCTGCTGGTGCTGTCACCCCTGAAAGACCTGCGGAGCTCGGAGAGCTCGTGCGATGCGCGGTTGTATTACTGTCTTCCCCGTGATCCTGGACCGCTGTCACGGGTGTCTGGGGCAAGTGCCTGTCGAATTCCGAAAGAAGCCTCGCGGCGTAGGCCTCGACGGGCCGCCCGCGCCAGGCGGCCTGGCGTGTACCCTCCGCGAGGAGCCGCCTCATCCGGGGCCCTAGGTCGATGAAGGGCCGCACGTGTCCCTCCGGCACTGCCAGCTCAAGTGCGTCGTGCAGCGCGACCACTGCCTGACGCGAATCCCCGCCGGCCTGGAAGGCCAAAGCCTGCAGGGCGATCGCATCGATCTGCACCCTGCGCCAGCCGCCGGCATCCGACTCGACGCGCAGGCGCTGGAGGGCGGGCAGCGCCTCGTCCGGCCGGCCTTGCGCGGTTCGCAGAGCAGCCCAAGCAACGACCTCGACGTGGCCGCGCAGAAGTCTCTCCGCGCTCGGCAGACTGTCACCGTTCGCCGGTGTGAGCTGGCGCGCCCAGTCTTCGGCGGCCGGTAAATCACCCATGACGATCTGCAGCCGGGCCCTATGAGCCCGGATCGCGGACGCCGTGATTGTCTGCCCCGGGCCACGCGCCAGACCCTCGGCTTCGTCCAGCGCTGCAAGCGCCCCCGCCCCGTCGCCTCTTGCCTGCCGGATCCAGGCGAGCGAGACATATCCCTGCAGGCGAGGGGCGATGTTGCCCAAAGGTCTGGCCAATTGCAGGCCCTTCGAAACATGAGTCTCGGCACCGGACAAGTCGTTCCGGATGCGCAGCATTTCGCCCATGCCCAGGTGCACGAGCCCGGCAACCGGCGCTTCGGATTCGCCCCGCTCAGCCAACGACGCCAGCGCCCGCAGGTAAGCAGCGCCGGCTTGTTCCAGACTGCCCCTTTCCAGTGCTAAGAGGCCGTAAGCGTACGTCTCGAATGCCACCATGCAGGGATCGCCGGCCGCCTGGCTGGCACTGATCGCCTCACTTAAGCTGCGGTCGGACGGCGCCCGTTGGCTGGCGTACAGGTAGGCCAGCCCCCGAATCCAGGAACGGATGCCGGTCATGCCGATGGGGTCCTCGGGCAAACAATCGAGCGCCCGGCTGGTGACCTCGACGATTCGAGACACGTCGCCGGTGAGGACGGCCAGTGTGGCGCGGATTGCCGCCATCAGGCCAGCCATCGGGTTCGCGTCCGGATCGTCTCCTATGGCTACCAGCACCCGATCAGCGGCCTCCAACAGAGGCTCAACCGACTCGAACCGGCCAGCGCTCATCAATGCGCAGGCATAGTAGATACACAAGCGCGGCCGTGCGTAGAGGACGTCGGGCGGCACCGACGCCAGCCAGTTCGACAGCGTCGTCACCTCCCCGCGGCCGAGCGTTTCCATGCCGATTGATTCGAGGAGGACAGCAGCCTGAGGGTAGTCCATTCCCACCAAGGCGTGAGCGATGGCCTCGGGAACCAGACCTGCGCCGGCGAACCACGCCGAAGCCCGCCGGTGTAGCTCCGGCACGAGTTCAGGCTCGGCCTGTTCTAGCAGCTTTCGCAGCACGTCGGCGAACAGGTGGTGATAGCGATACCAACGATTCTCGACATCGAGGTGGACGAGGAAGAGCCCGGCACGCTCCAGGCGCTCGAGCACGGCCTGGCCGTCGGTGAGGCCGGTCACCTGGTTGCAGAGCTGCGCCGATAGCCGCTCCAAGATCGCAGTCTGAAGCAAAAATGCCCGATCTTCGGGCTGCTGAACTTGCAGTACCTCTTCGACGAAGTAGTCGACTACGTACCTGTTGCTGCTTGTGGCCGCCGAGACGAAGCCGGGGACGCGCTCGGCCCTCTGGCCGCGCAGGGCCATGGCCGCCAACTGCAGGCCGGCAATCCATCCCTCGGTGCGCGACTCAATGGCAGTCAGCTCCTCGCGAGATAGGGTCAAGCCGGTGTTGTCGCCGAGAAAATGCGCTGTCTCCTCGGGAGTAAAGCGGAGGTCGGCTGCGCGGATTTCGGCGAGCGTGCCACGCGCCCGCCAGCCCGCCAGCGGCAGCGCCGGGTCGGCACGCGTGGACACTATGAGGCGCAACTGCTCAGGCGCATGATTGATCAAAAAGGCTAGGGCCTTGTCGATCAACGGGTTCTCGATGTGGTGGTAGTCGTCCAGCACGAGGGTGCAAACCCGGGCACCTGTCGACATCGTGTTGATCAACGCCGTCAGGATCGTCTCCAAGGAGCCGAATTCCGGCGAATTGAGCAGCGCCAATGTGGATGCGCCCACGCCCGGCCGCAGGGTTTCCAGCGCCGCCATTACATAAGCCCAGAAGCGGGCCGGGTCGTTGTCTCCGGGGTCCAACGATACCCAGGCCGCCCGCGGCGCAACGCCGCGTGAAAGCCAATCGCTGAGCAGCGCCGTCTTCCCGAATCCCGGTGGAGCGGCGATCAGCGTCAGCGGGTGCGTACACGCATCGTCGAGCTGAGCGAGAAGCCGCTCGCGCGGGACCATGCTCCGTTGAGGGCGAGGGATATGGAGCTTGGTCGCCAGCAGGGAGGGCGCGCCGAGCCCGGCTTCGGCCTGACGGCCGCCAGCGATGGGCAGGTCGCCGGGTTCTATGGGTCGTTCGCCGGTGGTCATGGACATAGGAACGATTCGGCCCTCAACAATCAACTCCACAAGCCCGGAGGTCCCGGCCAAACCGCCGCCCGGGTTTTTCGATTATGATCTCGATCATAGACACAACTTGCACACAGCCACCGTACAGTAGACAGCCGAAACAAATTCCTGACAGCCTCCTATGTGCGAGCCTCACTGGCTCAGGGAAACAGGGCTTTGCCTCCATTGGGCGGTGCGCTGCGATCGCATGCGGTGAGCAATGGAGGCCTGACCATATCGAGGAGTAAAGAGCCTACTCGAAAACCGACCTGGGCACCACACTCACTTCTTAAGCTGCTCGAGGAACTGCTTGCGGAATTTCGCCACCTTCGGAGCGACTATGGCCTGGCAGTAACCCTGGTAGGGATTGTGTGCGAAGTATTCCTGGTGGTAGGCCTCGGCCGGGTAGAACGACTTCAAAGGCACGAGCTCAGTCACGATTGGCGAAGGCCACAACTGCTTGGCCTCGATATCGGCGATAACCTCTTCGGCGGCTGCCTTCTGGTCTGGCGAAGTGTAGAAGATAGCCGAACGATACTGCGTCCCCACATCCGCCCCCTGGCGGTTCAAGGTCGTCGGATCGTGGATGGCGAAGAAGACCCGCAATACTTCGGAGTAGTTGATGACCACCGGATCGAACGTGACCTGAACCACCTCGGCGTGGCCTGTCCGGCCGGTGCACACCATCTCATAGCTCGGGCTGGCGACTTGTCCGCCGGAGTAACCCGACACCACATCCGAAACGCCGCGCAATTGGCCGAAGACGGCTTCCAGGCACCAGAAGCAGCCTCCGGCCAGCATGGCGACCTCCTGCCTCTGCATTTCTCCTGACATCCCGATCAGCTCCGTGCGTGCTCGAAGGTGCTCTCCCATTGTTGGCGCGAAGTCGAAAGCGCCATTTGTCTGAGCAACATTAGGGTAAGACTAGCAGGTTCGGCATCTCTCCACAGTAGGGGCGCTTCCGGTCCGAGGCCACCCCAGGTCGTCGCAGGCGCCGTCTGGAAGCCGCGTCCACAGGAATTCGCGAGCACGGATTCTGGAACACTAAATCACGAAGCGGCACGAAGTACGCGAAGCACAATCGGGCGGACGCCGTACCGGCAGGGACGCGCCCGGTCCGAGAGCTGATGAAGGCGACGAGCTCTCCAACGAACGGCTGCACTGAACGCAGGTGCCGGGCAAACGAATCGACCCGCGTGCTCGAATGCATGCAATCGCTCCGGCATTCGATGATGGTCCTGCCTGCGAATCAGATGTGCCGTCTCAAGTGAGTGTACGCTGCACTACGGCGCGAGGCCCGGGCGTGGCGCGTAAATGATCTATATGTGGTGGAAACCTATACATAACGCTCGAAGTCGGACAAGCTCGGTCTCACCGAACGCGGTGATCGCGGTTTGGGCCGTGGTCTTGTGCGTACTGCTCGCTGGTTGCGTTCAGACCGGCCCACCGTCCGGGCCGGCCGCACCGGTCCCGGCCACGCCCGCAGTCCCCACCTTGGCGACACTCTCGACGCTGCCCGCGACTTCAGCACCCGAGCCTGACACACCGCCGCCCGAAGCGGCGGCGAAGCCTTCAGCAACTGTGCCAGGCGCCCGAGTGAGTGCAACGGCGGATGCAACTTCGTCGCCGGTGCCAATATCGTCGCGTGCCGCAACTGCGGTTGCGGTCCCGATCCCATCGCTGGCGCCGCAGGCGCTCGCCGCTGCGCAGGCCACGGGGGTTCTCCCGCGCTTGGCATTGGAGGCAGCCATCTCGGGTCTGGTCCAGCCCGTATTCGTGACGGGGGCGGGCGACGGCAGTGGCAGGCTCTTCTTGGTGGAGAAGCCGGGCGCCATCCGGATTTGGAAGGATGGACAGCTTCTAGCGGAGCCCTTCCTGGACATTTGTGACCGGATCAGAAGCAGCGGGTCCGAACAGGGCCTGCTGGGCCTGGCGTTCGCGCCCGACTTCGCCCGCAGCGGCTATTTCTGGGTGAATTACATCGACCTTTCGGGCAACACCTCAATCGCTCGCTTTCAGGCCGCGCCGGGCTCGAATACCGCCGATCCAGGCAGCGAATTCAAAATTCTCGACGTGAAGCAGCCGGCGCCGAATCACAACGGAGGGATGCTGGCCTTCGGCCCGGACGGATACCTATACGCCGGCCTGGGCGATGGAGGCGGGGCGGGAGACCCCAGCGGCAACGGCCAGAGTCCCGCCACCTTTCTGGGCAAGATGCTCAGGCTTGACGTAACGAGCGACCCCTCGCGTCCGTACGTGGTGCCTGTGCAGAACCCATGGGTCAGGGCCCGCTTAAACGGGCGCGATGTGCTCCCTGAGGTCTGGGCCATAGGGCTGCGCAATCCCTGGCGTTACAGCTTCGACCGCACGACCGGGGATCTCTGGATCGCCGACGTAGGCCAGAACAAGTACGAGGAGGTTGACCGCGTCGAGGCCGCGGCAGGGAAGACGCTGGAGGGCGGCGTCGACTTCGGATGGTCGATCATGGAGGGGATGCACTGCTTCCCAGAGTCGGCCGCCTGCCGAAAGGACGGCCTTCAGCTCCCCGTGGTGGAATACCAGCACGGCGCGAACGGCTGCTCGATCACCGGAGGCTACGTATACCGCGGCAAGCTGATACCCGGCCTGGACGGGGTCTACCTGTATGGGGACTACTGCAGCGGCAGGATCTGGACACTGAGCCCGGCTGCTGATGGACGCTGGCGGAGCGCCTTGGCTCTGGAGAGCGGCCTGGGTATCAGTTCTTTCGGCGAAGACGACTCGGGTGAGATGTACGTTGTGGACCTGAAGGGCGGCGTCTATCGCATCGCCGCGAAGTAAGGGCGCCCAACCTACTCATCCTCGCAAACGCGATCCACTCGGCTCTCCATCGCGCGCACCATCGCCTCGGGCGCGAGCGCCAGCCCTGCGTCGGCCCAGCCGTCGCTGATGATGACTTGAGGCAGCTCCATCACCTGCCTGTCGACATAACCAGCGACGTCGTCACGGCGGAATCCCAAAACGACCACCGATCTCACCTGGTTACCGGTAACTCGCACCACATCACGCTCGGCCGCCGGCCTGCCGCTCTTGTCGCCCAGGATCGCACCGGATTTTTGAGACTGAGCCGGCAGTCGCCAGGTATTACGATCACGGCGAATTCACCCAGCCCCGCCTGGCGCGCCGACCACTGAGCCAGCTTCGCCTTGACGACCTGTGCAACGGGCACGCCGAGGTCCTCAGCGACCTAAGCCGAAGTGACCTGTTTGTGCGCGTGAAGGTGCACCTCGTAGGGGATGCCCTGTCCGTTCAGGACCCGTATGGCCATGGTGGTCGCCAGACCCTTGTCCTCCTGCGCCACCGCCCGTTCTCTTGCGCCCCCTCCGATCAGGGGCCGCGCTGCCGCACCGACAGAAGCAGCACGCCGCCGATCACCACAAGGGCCCCCACGATTTGGGTGCCGTCGAGCCGCTCGTGCAAGAGAGCATACCCCCAGAAGGCCGCAAAGGGGACCTCGCTCATTGCTGCAATAGATGCCACGCTCGCCTGCATGCTCTTAAGCGCTGTCGCGTAAAGCGCGTAACCTCCGATGGTGGTGATCAGCAAGAACGCCACGAATGCACCGAGCGCCTCGCTCCCCACCCCCGACGGAAGCGGCCGGCCAAACTGGAAAGGCAGCAAGGCCAATGCCGCGAAGCCGAAAGCGTAGACCAGGATGGTCCACTGCCCGTAGTTCCCCGTGAGCTTCTTGGTGAAGAGCGTGATGGCCGCATAGGCGATCGCGGCGCCAAGCGAGAGCGCCAGGCCCAGGGCCGTGATGTGCACGTTGCCGGTGGCGGCGGGGCGGGCGATGAGCACCGTGCCGGCGAACGCCATCGCGATGGCGGTCCACTTCCGCCAGGTCAGCGGTTCCTTCCAGAAGACCCATGCGAGCACCGTGACGATCACCGGCGCATTACACTGGATCACGGTGGCCACCGAGAGCCCATTGGCGAGCACCGAAGTGATCCAGAGGACTTGAAATATGCCCATGGCGACGGCGCCGAGGAGGCCCAGCCAGACCAGATCGCGGCGGGCGATTCGAAGGAGCTGCGGGCGTACGATAGCAATTGCAGTAAGCAAGATCAGGAACGTGCAGAGGACCCGCCAGAACGCGAGGCTCATCGGCGCTACGGTGCTGCTTTGCAGGATCCTGGTGATGAATACGCCGCCCGTGGACCAGGCTAGCGTGGCGAAGATTACCAGCGCGAGCCCAACCCACCCGCGCGCTGCGCCTGCCTGCGGCGCCAGCCGAGGGACCTCAAGCACCGGCGGCTCCACGCCGATCGACTTCTGGATGGGAGCCTCAGTCTCGGATTGGGTCGTCATTTGTCCTCGCCTTCCAATGGGCACAGTGCGCTATTGGTCTGAACCGCGGACTACGCGGATTACGAGGATGACGCGGATGGCCTTCCGGCCACTTCGTTGCACGGATTGCGCTCACAGCGCGGATCAAGCCCTCGACCGATCCTGGTTCGACGTAGCGTGCACTCGCCCCCGCTCGCGTTCCCTCGGTGCGATCGAGCTACTGCCGCGCGGCAAGCACGGTGCGCACGCTGCGGTAGAAGCTGTCGACATGGGCGCGCATGACCCGCTGGGCGGCGTCTGCGTCGTGGGCCGAAATCGCCGTCACGAGGTCGACGTGCCTCTGCATAGCCTCGGTCAAGGACTCCAACCGGGCCGGCGCCGCCTCCGCTTCTTCAGCAGGCAACAGTAGGTACCAGAAGCGCAGCGAGAGGCCGAACAAATGGCTGAGTGTCTCGGCCAGGTAAACGTTGTGGGCAGCCGCTGCGACAGCCTGGTGGAACTTGTGATCGATATGGAAGAGCCGGCGGGCGTCGGTAGGGTCGGTGGTGGCCTGCTCCTGACGGATAGCGTCCAGCACGGCCAGGTCGTCGGGGGTGGCGCGTTGGGCGGCGAAGCCCGCAGCCAACGACTCGAGCGCGAGGCGCAGCTCGCTGATCCGCTCCAGGTCGGGGATGTTGATGTCCGCGACGTAGGCGCCGTGGCGGGGCGTGAGACGCACCAGATGCTCGCGCTCCAGCATCCGCAGCGCCTCCTGCACCGCCGACAGAGCAAGGGTGAGCTCGCCTGACAGCTGCTGCTCGCTGATCGCCGCGCCCGGCCGGAGGTTCAAAGTCGTGATCATGTCGAGCAACAGCTCGTAGGCTCGCTGGGTGTCCACCCGCTGCGCTTCCATCTCGCTACCTCCCGGTACGCGCCAATCGCGGCTTGCCCATCGCCTTGGCGCGCACGCGATAGGTGTCGAGCCCGTCTGCCGTCTCCTCGACCACCACCTGCGGTGAGTCTGCGCCCGAGCGCAGCGCCCCGCCGAGCGCGCGTTCCCGGCTCACGGTACGTGCGTGCGCCAGGGCCTGGCTCAGCTCCTCGAACTCGCAGCGCTCGTCGCCAGCCTGCGTGTAATAGCCCAGCACCTCAAGGCCCTGGGTCTCCAGCCGCGGGTAGACCAGGATTTCCTCGCTGACCATCACGGTCCCGGCGACGGCGCCGACGGCATTGGCCACATCGAAATGCTCAGGCAGGATAAGCTCGGTGTTCAGCGCGGCGGCCACGGGGCCGAGGAAAAGGCCCGCAGGCGCTCCGATGCCGATGAGCGGCCGGCGCAGACGAAAGGCGGTGTCAAGATGCGGATGGGCATGATACAGGGCGTTATCGAAGAACCACGGGCCTATGTCCCGATCGCGTTCCTGGTCGGGCGCGCCGGGTGCGGCCAGCCGCCTGCCCGAAAGGAAGGTCACGATCGCATGGAGCGCCATCTCGGTGATCCGATGCCAAATCTCGCGGCGCATGTCGTCGGGCTCGCGCCAGCGATTGTGGGCGAAGACCCCGAGCGCGATGGCTGCCGCCTCGCCGTCCCACTGGCCATAGGTGCCCTCGATGTGCATGAGGTCGGTCGGCGTCAGCCCCGCTTTGCCGATGATCTCCTGGCGCAGCAGCTCGCGGGCCTGGACCTGTCCGAGATGCAGCACCTTGAGGTGCTTGAGGATGTCGGGGACGGCCTGGGGGCCCTCCCGGAGCAGGCCCACCAGCGCCTCATCTCTGGGGGTCTGGATCAGGCCAGGCGAGGGCTCGCGCAGCAGGTACCAGTACTCCAGCCAATCCGGAGTCGCCTGCGACCATTGGCGGCGGCCAAGCGCCCTCAGCCGCTTGCCGGCATCAGGGAACCGGCTCGCCAGGTGCGCCAGCGGAAGGACGCGCTCGGGGCCAACCAGGATGCGACCATCGCGCGCGTAGGTGATATGGCTGTCGCCGCCGAGCGCGATCGAGAGCAGGTTCGCTGCCTGTACGCTCGTCTTGTACTCGCCGACCATCGCGCCTTCGGTCGTGACGGTGACCTGCCCGTTCTCGACCAGCGCCAGGTCGGTCGTCGTTCCACCAACGTCAACCACCAGAGCGTCGTCCAGTCCCGAAAGGAAGCGGCCGCCGATAGCGCTGGCCGCCGGCCCGGAATGGATCGTCTCTACCGGGGTGCGCGCGGCGAATTCGTCGCTCATCAGGGTGCCGTCGCCGCGGACAACCATCAGCGGGGCTACGATATTGCGGCGCTCCATCGCCCTGCGCACCGCGATCACGAAGTCGCGCAGCACAGCCAGCAACGACGCGTTAAGGGCAGCCGTCGTGGCGCGTTCGACCGAGCCCAGCTTGGTGGACAGCTGGTGCCCGAGGACGACCGGCAGGTCGCAAATGCGCGAGATAGCTTGGTAGGCGCGGTGTTCGTGCTCAGGATTGAGCGGGCTGAAGTAGCTCGAGACAGCGATCGCGTCGATGCGGTCTTTGATGTGGTTCGTCTGGGTCAGGATGCTGGCGAGGTCCAGCTCGGCTTTCTCGCGGCCGTACAGGTCGTGCCCGCCGCGGAAGTAGAAGAACTGCGGGGTGGCGAAACGCCGCTCCAACTGGAAATTCGCCAGCAGCTCCGGATCGTAGCCGATCAGGAACAGCGCCACGCGCTTCCCCTTGCCCTCGGCGATTGCGTTGGTCGCTAGAGTGGTCGAAATCGAGACCATCCGGATCGCATCGGGATCCTCGATTCGAATCCCGTCGATCACTTGCTCGATGCCGATGGCGAAGTCGCGTTTAGTCGTGAGGCTCTTGTGGGTCGCGAGCACGCGGCGCGACGAATACTCCATCAGGACGCCGTCGGTGTAGGTGCCTCCGGTGTCGATGCCCAGGACCAGGCTTTCCGGGCCTGTGCGATCAGGTTCCACCGCTAGATCTCCATTCCGAGCAAACGTCCCCGTTTTGGACCACGCAACAATTGGAACACGAAGCCACGAAGTAACGCGAAGCGCGCGAAGCACGAAGAACGCGAAGGAGCCCCGCGGTTGGCGCAAGACTCCTTGCGAGTCTGCACGCTTCGTGAGCTTCGTGCTTCGCGTGCTTCGTCACCTTCGCGGCTTCGTGTTCCAAGGCCTGCGTGTTCCCCATACCTGCCGAGTTAGTGCACGTTTACTCAACCGGAAAGCGACCCACTCGCCGCGCGCCGTCACACGAACATCGATACCGACAACTCCTCGTCTTTATGGCGCCCGTCGGCAAGCTCGCAGACCCGGCGGAGCTCCTGGTACATCTTCTCGTCAAGCAGCGGCTCGGTCTCGGCTTCGAGTATCTCGATCATGCGCTCGTGCACGCGCTGCTGGTAGGTCTTACTGCCCGACGACACCCAGTCGGCGTACACCTGCCGGTCGGCGAGCGGCGAGCGCCAGTTCTCGGTCTTGAAACGACGGTAGGTGTGATCGTGCGCTAAGTAGTGACCTCCAGGCCCGATCTCGTCGATCACGTCCAGTGCCATGGTCTCGTCCGTCACAGGGATGCCGCGGAGCAGGCGCTTGGTGCGGCTGATCATGTCATCCGCCGCTACCAGCATGTGCGGGCTGCTGCAGAGGCCCTGCTCGATGTAGCCGATGTCGTGGATCATATTACCACCGACCAGAGCGGCTGTCGTAATGTTGATGGCAGCCTCCATGCACGCCTGGTCGTCAAAGCACTTGGAGTCCGAGCAGCCTGCCGTCTCATACTCGGGCACACGCAGCCACTTGGTGATCTCGGTGTACCCTGCGCTCAGCAGCGCCATCTCGGGCGAGCCGTAGCAGTAGACTGCGGTCTGCATGTCCATGGCCGACATCAGGCCTCCGATGATGACCTCGGCCCCCGGCTTGCGAAGCTGGCTCAAGACGATGCCGAAGAGGCTCTCGGTGAGCGCCTGCACCATCGTGCCGGCCAGGGTGGCTGGGGAGGTGGCGCCGGCGAGCGGGCACGGGGTATAGACCATCGGAATCCCGTTGTCAGCGCTGAACAGCAGTTTCTGGATGACTTCCTGCGAGTGGCTCAGGGGCGAGACCGGCTCGATATAGAGTGAGAAGCAAGGCGCCTTCTTCCACTCTTCCTTGCCCCCCAACCGGATGTAAGCCATCTCGAGCTGGTCCTTGACCCCCTCGATGTCCACGGCGGTGATGTTGATGGGCTTGTTAGTTGCTTCGAGCATCGCCAGGTACTGCCAGCGATCGTAGGTGCCAACCGCCGTGTCCTGCGTGATGCCGAGAGACATGAAGAAGTCCACGTTCGGAAGCGCCTCGGCCAGCTTGGCCAGGTTCACGACGTCCTTGTACAGGGCGCGCCGGCGCTTCTGGGTGTACGGATCGATCGTGAACGGAGTGTCCGAGCCGGTGCCGTAATAGATCTCGTTCTTGAAGAGATCCATCTTATTCCGGCGGACGCCGTCTCGGTGGGCTGGGCCGATTACCCGAAGCCGCTGGGGCAGGGTGGCTCGCGCCTTATCGACCATCCACGAGGGCACCTTGACCAGGGCGCTGTCGTCGGTGATGTCTTCGACGATGGCCCCCCCGGCATGGGCCAGGTCCCACCCTTCCTTCTCGTACACTCGCACGCCGGTCTCCGACAGGACGCCCAGCGCAGCGTAGTAAATCGCTTCGATCTGTTCCTCAGTCAACACCTGGATCGTAGGCGTGGCGTTGACCGTGTAGTTGTTCTTTCTAACCTGCATGATCCGCTCTCCTCTCTCGGCGAGGATGTGTAGGGAACTCGGCCGCGTGGGCGGCCGCCCCGCAGCGACTAGCGCATGAACATCTCCTGCCTGATCTCGCCGCCCGGCGGTATGATCAGGAAGTCGGGGCCGGAGCCGTCAGGACCGATCGTGCCGTCCCGCAGGCCGAAGGCCATCTCCACTAGGCGCCGGACGTAGTCGTCGGAGCCCATGATCTCCTCATAGCGCATTCCCCAGCGCTCGCAGAAACGCCCTACTTCTTGAGCCTGCGGCCTGTAGGCCGACATCTCCTCGGGGTTCGGCGCCACAAGCGCCAGCCGCTCGTAGTGTTGGTACTGTTGGTCCAGAATCCACAACGACTGCTCGTCCCCGTATTTGGCCGAGTACTCATGGAATTCCTTCAGCGGGTGGCTGCCCGATTCGATCCAGCCCTTGGTAAGGTAGATGGTGCCCGGCACGGCGCTGAACTGGTGCATATACTGCTTGTAGGAGCCCAACAGGACGGCGATGCAGTCGTCGGTGCGGGGCACCAGCAGCGTGTGCAGGCCGGCCCGGATGCCCTTTAGGCCGTTGCCGCACAGGGCGTAGCCAAGGATCACCAGGCTGGGCTGCTCGATCCGGTCCAGCTCGTCCTGCAGAGCGGCGGTGAGCTTCGAGGGCACGCGGTGTAGTCCGTAGTCAAGGAGCCGCAATTCTTCCGCAAAACCCGGCGGGAGAAGGCGCTCCAGCACGCTGCTCAGCACCTTGCAGGTGACGACGACGACCGGCGGCCGGCCGCGCTCCGAGCCCATCAGCCGATCCCCACTAATTTCTTGGCCAGCTCCGCGCCCGCCGGGGCGTTCGATCCGTAGCCGTCGGCGCCGACTCGCCTGGCGAATTCGGCGTCTACCGGCGCGCCGCCCACCATGATCTTGACGGTGTCTCGCAGGCCGGCCTCTTCGATGGCCTTGATGGTGTGGCCCATCGCGCGCATTGTCGTGGTCAACATGGCCGACATCCCGATAATCTGCGGCTGGTGCTTTTTGATGCCCTCGACGAACTTCTCGGGGTCGGCGTTAAAGCCGAGATCGATCACCTCGAAGCCGGCGCCCTCGCACATCATGGCGACCAGGTTCTTCCCGATGTCGTGGAGGTCTCCCTTGACCGTGCCCAGCAGCACTTTGCCGGCCTGCTTCGAGCCGCTGCTCAGCAGCAGAGGGCGGATCAGTGTCGTGCCGGCCTGCATTGCTTCGGCGGACATCAGCACTTCGGGGACGAACATGTCGCCGGCCTTGAAGCGCACGCCCACTTCGCTCATGCCCACCAGCAGGCCGTTGTCCATGATCTCATTGGCTGACAGGCCTTCTTCCAGCCCCATCTTAACCAGCTTCGCCGTCTGCTCCGGATCCCCTTCGAGGATGGCGGTCGCGAGCCGTTCGAGTAGTCTGCTCATCGTGTCTCTCCTACTTCTTATCCTTCACCCGGTCTTCCGCCTCTTCGAGCACCTTGCGGATCACCTTCTCGGTCTCGGGGCTGACGGGCGAAGCCTTGTGCGAAGCCAGAATGTCCCGCACGCGAGCCTCGGTGCGGTCTTTGAAGGTCAGGCTGCCAGTAGACTCCCAGCTTTCGAAATCCTGGCGGTCGATCAGCTTGGGATAGTAATATTCGGACTTGTAGTAGCGGCGGGTATGCGGCTGGCGCAGGTAGTGGTTGTTGGGGCCGACCTTGTTGATGACGTCAACTGCCAGCGTGTCGTCGTTGACTTCGATGCCGCGCGTGATTCGCCTTGAGTAGCCGATCGCCTCGTCCATCGCGCATAGCTGGAACAGCGATCCGGTCATGGCGCTCTCGGTATAGCCCACATCATGGCACAGGTCGCCACTGGTGAGGGCCGACATGAAGACCGAGATCGAGCCTTCGAGCATCGCCTGGCCGTCGAACGCCTTGGAGTCCGTGCAGCCGCCCGTCTGCCACAGCGGCAGCCCGGCGTAGTGTGCGAGCTCTGAAAGACCGGCCATGTAGAGCGCCAGCTCGGGCGCCCCGTAGGCCAGGATCATAGTGTTCATGTCCATCGCCGAGTAGACGCCGCCCATGATGAAGGGCAGGCCGGGTTGGACTGCCTGGGCCAGGGTCAGGCCCATCCACGATTCCGCTGCCCCCTGGATGATGATGCCGGCGCCGGTCACGGGAGCGGTGGCCCCTGCGATCGGGCATGGCGTGAAGACCAAGGGCACGCGATGGCGGGCGGCGAAGAGGAGCTTGTCGATCGCCTCGAAAGTGCTGACGAGCGGCGAGAGGGGCTCGCAATAGTGGACATAGTTCGGCCGATGCTCGAAAGCGCGCTGGCCGCCGGCTTCCGCCACGGCGATCTCGTGGATTCCCGCGGAGTCGAACTTGTCATAAGACCAGGCGACTATCGGCTTGGTAGTGCTGGGGAACATCCCTGCGAATTCGTAGAGCGCTCCCAGATCGAAGTGCACGTCGCCCACCGTGCCGAGCGACTCGCAGAAGTCGATGTTCGGCAGGGCGTCAACCAGGCGCGCCACCAGCGGCGCGTCGGCCTTCGTGTACGGGCGCCGCTCCAACGTTTCCGGATCGACGAAATGGGTGCAAGTGGGGCCGGGGCCAAAGTGTGCACGGCCGGGGCCAATATGGATGTCGTGCTTGCGACCGGCAGTGGACCCGTCGCGTGCCCAGAGCGTGAATGTACGGGGCGCCTTGCGCAGCGCCTCCTTGACCATGTAGGACGGCAGGCGAACCCGCTTGCCGTCGACCCAGGCGCCGGCCCTGCCGAGAATCTCTCGCGCCTCGTCGTGCATGACGTCGAGGCCGGTGTACTGCAGCACGTGCAGAACCCCGTTGAACAGTTCCTCCAGCTGGTCCTGGGAGAACATGTTGAACCGCACGCCCGCGTTGGCTACGTAATTCGTCCTCATCCCGAGGGTCTCCTTTCGTCTTGGCCGAGGTGCACCCGGCTACTCGCCATGCGCGCTACGCAGCGCTTACCAGCTTCCTGGCCAGCTCTGCCGCGGCCGCCGCGTTGGGGGCGTACCCGTCTGCCTTGATTTGGTCGGCGAAGGACTGAGTCACCGGCGCTCCGCCGACCATCACCTTCAACCGCTCGCGCAGGCCGGACTCCTCCAGCGCCTTGATGGTATGCCCCATCGATCGCATTGTCGTCGTCAGGAGCGCTGACATCCCGAGGATGTCGGGCTCGTATTGCTGAACTGCCTTGACGAAAGCCTCCGGCTCGATGTCCTTGCCGATGTCGGTGACCTCGAATCCGGCGCCCTCGCACATCATGCCGACCAGGTTCTTTCCGATGTCGTGCAGGTCGCCTTTGACGGAGCCGATCAGGACTCTGCCGGCGCGCTTGGAGCCCGCCGCAGCAAGCAGCGGCTTCAGAATCTCCATCGCGGTCTGCATCGTTTTCGCTGAGCGGAGCACTTCCGGAACGAACATGTTGCCCGCCTTGAACTCCACTCCGACGAAGTCCATGCCGGCCATCAGTCCGTTATCCAGGATGTCCTGGGCGGCGGTATCGTCGTCCAATGCGTCCTGGGTGAGGCCGGCGATCTCTTCGACGTTGCCTTCGATGATCGCATCCGAGATCTTGGTCAGGATCTCACTCATACTCGCATACTCCTTGGTGGGTTTGGCGGTACGGCGTGCCGGACCCGCCAGCACGCGTGATGGACCGGCACGCGACCCTAAAGATGCCCGTAGGCGATTGCGCAGATCCTCCCTTCACCTCCCTTCGGCCGGACGCTCCGGCCCTCGCTCGTTGGCGGAGCAGCCCCTAGAGGGCTTGCTTGACCGATTCGTAGAAGTGCTGGAGATGGCGGCGCATGGCGCGCTCGGCGCGGGGCCGGTCTCCTGTTTCGCAGGCTGCCAGGATCTCGCGGAAGGCCTCTTCGGCGAGATCATCCGACGCCAGCCGGCCGACGCAGAGATACCAAATTCGCAGGGTCAGGCTCAGCAGCCGGTCGGCCTCAGTCTGAAGAATGCGGTTGTGAGCTGCGAGCCCGACGAGGGCATGGAACCGCCGGTCGAGCTGCAGCAGAGCCGCTTGATCGGCGACGGCCTCCGCCGTAGTCAGCTCCCGGACGAGGGCGCGCAGGGTCGACAGCTCGCTGCGCGCGATCCGCTCGACCGCGAGGCCGGCGCACAAGGGCTCCAGCTCCATCCGCAGTTCGTGAACCTGGAGCAGATCGGTGACGGAGACATCGGTCACGAACATCCCGCGTCGCGGCGAGACGGTCACGAGGTTCTCGACCTCGAGGAGCTTGAGCGCCTCGCGAATCGGCGTTCGCCCCAGGCCCAGCTCGGCCATGAGATCGTTGATCTGGATCAAGGCACCCGGCATCATCTGAGTGGTGATGATCCGCTCGCGAATGAGGGCGTAGGCCTGATGTGCATCCGTGACCATGTAGTGTCGCTCCGATAAACGGGCCGGTCGCCGCCGCTCAGGCGGCCGCAGCGGCCTTCTGGCGCTTGCGGAAGGCCTTGATCCAGCGCTGACCATAGGTATCCCGGCCCATCGACAGGTCGGCAGCCAGGACCGACGTGAGCACCTGCGTCACCAGCGGGTTGGTGATCGGGCAGGTCAGGCCCGCATGGATCCCCATGGCGATGAACGCGGAGTTGATGTAGGGCCGGTCCGGCATGCCGAACGAGATGTTACTGGCGCCCATAGTGACGTTGACGCCGAACTCCTCGACAATCAGGCCGATCGTGCGAAGGGCGATCTTGCCGGCGTTACTGTCCGCGCCCATAGTGAGCGCCAACGGGTCGACGACGACATCTTCGATGGGAATTCCGAACTTGGCTGCCCGCTCGATGATCTTCCCGGCGACCCTCAGGCGGTCTTCAGGGGTTTCGGGGATGCCGTCGTCGTCCATGCAGAGGGCGATCACGGCCGCTCCGAATTCCTTGACGATGGGGAGCACGCTGCTCAGCGATCGCTCCTCGCCGTTGCACGAATTCACCAGCGCCTTACCACCGTAGACGGCAAGCCCCGCCGCAAGCGCCTGCGGATCAGCGGTGTCGATGCAGAGCGGCACGTCGGTGACCGACATGACCGTCAGCAGGACCTGCCTGAGCAGGGCGGGCTCGTCGGCGCCGGGAACGCCGGCGTTGACGTCGAGCATGTCGGCGCCGGCCTCGACCTGCGAGATTGCGTCGGTCCGGGCGATCTCGAAATCGCCGGCCTGGAACGCGGCCAGCACCTGCTTTCGACCGGTGGGGTTGATGCGCTCGCCGACGATCACGGTGGGACGGTCGCGGCTGATCTGGACGGATTGCTTGGCGGACGAGACGACGGTGGTCAGGTTCTTTGCCATTTGGTACCTCGCTAACAATGGATTTCGGAAAGATGCGTGACGGCACCCGATCCGGATAAACTGAGTTCAGGGTCGAATCCACACGGCTGTGCGCTCAGAATGTGCCGGGCTTACGTTGCGATCAGTTTAGTGCTGCAGCCGCCCTGGTAAGAGTTGATGTGCCAGCGGCGGAAGCGCCTGGCCGGTGAGCCACTTGGCGATGAGCTGTCCGGTCACCGGCGCCAGCCCGATGCCAGCCCCCTCATGCCCGGTCGCCAGGTAGAAGCCGGGCACGCTCTCGACCGGACCGACGAAAGGCAGGTGGTCCGGGCTCCAGGGACGCAGCCCGGCGTAGCTTCGGATGATGCTGACATTGCGCAGCCCAGGCAGGAAGCGGGCCGCGCGTGCTGCAATGGCCTGCACGATCGCCTGCGAGATGCTGCGGTCAAATCCGGCGAACTCCCGGCTGCTGCCGAGAAGGAGTGTGCCCCCGGCCGTGGGCTCGGCCACCAACGCGACCTGGGGCGCGTCGCTGCCGGCCGATTGTACGGTCGCGACGTAGCTGCCTTCGAGCAGGGGGTGACGGACGATGCCAGGCGCCCTTGCTGTGACCAGGATGTGACCCTTTCGCGGCTTGACGGGGATTTCCGCGCCCACGAGTCCGGCCAGTTCGTTGCTCCAGACACCGGCAGCGCAGACAACTGCCCCGCACGCGACTTCGTCCCCGCCAACCGCGACGCCCGTGACGGAGCCCTGGGCGCTGAGGCGGATCGCGCTCACCGGCGAGCCGCAGCGGAGCGTCAGACCCAAACGCCGCGAGCCGTCGAGGAGCGATACAGTCGCGCGCCTCGGATCCACCTGCGCGTCGTCGGGGAAGTAGACCCCCCCGGCCAGGTCTGGGGCCAGATGGGGCTCAAGCGCTTGCAGGCGGCGCCCCTCCAGAATCTCGGCGCGCACGCCGGCTCCGCTCAGATCGGCCGCCTTGCGGCAGCCTGCCTCCAGCGCGGCATCGTTCTCGGCAAGCAGGACGGTGCCATGGCGGGAGTACTCGCAGTCGATCCCCTGTTCCTGGGCGAGCTCGGCCCACATTCGTGCGCTCTCCTGACCCAATGCCAGCTCGGCCGGGTTCCCTTTGTCCCAAAGCAGGATCAGCCCGTCGCAGGCACGCGACGTGCCGCTGGCGGGATAGTCCCGTTCCACCAGGCACACTCGCGCGCCGGCCAGGGTCAAATAATACGCGCACGTCGCGCCGACGATGCCCCCACCGACCACGACGACGTCGGGCGAGCCTTTCATCGCAGGGCCTCGGCTGCCAACGCGGCAAGCGGCACCGGCTTGAGGGGCGGGCGCACGCTAAGGCTGCCAAAGTCCTCGGGCTTGAGCCCGGTCTGCCTGGCCATGAGCCGGGCCGCCAGCGGGCCGCAGGTCCGCCCCTGGCACGGACCCTGGCCGGCGCGCGTGCGGGTTTTCAGTTCGTCCAGGCTGCGGACGCCCTGCTGAGCCGCCTGCCGAACCTCGCCGGCAGTAACCTCCTCGCACCGGCAGAGCGGCGTGTCGGCGGACGCCAGGTCGCTCAAGGCGGGGGGTGTCATGAAGAGGGTATTGAGCGCGACCGTCGACCGCCGCAATCGCGCCCGCTCGGCCGCCAGGCCGCGGATGGCGTCTCCCGACTGCGGTCCGCTCGGCCCATGCCAGCTGCACACAGCAGCGCCGCCATCTGCCCCTCGACCATGGCCACCGACGCCCCGCCGATGCCGCCGCTCTCACCCGCGACGTAGAGCCCCGGAACGTTCGTCTCTAGATTGCTGTCCAGCACCGGCGCCATGCCGCCCAGGGCAGGATCCCAGTGGTGGGCGCAGCCGGCGGCCTGAGTCAGATCGGTGTTGGGGAGCAGACCATGACCGACGCAAAGCACGTCGACAATTGCGGTTCTCTCAGTGCCCACCGTCACGCGTCCCGAGTCATCCACTTTGGCCAGGACCGCCGCTTCGAGCCGGCCCTCTCCCAGCGCCCGCACGACAGCCCAGCCGAAGAGGTAGGGGACCCGCGCCCTGCGCAGGGCGGTGAGGTAGAGCCAGCCCTCCCAGGCTCGCTCCCAGTTGGCGGCGGACAATCCCCGGGCCGGCGCCCGCAGGAATCGCGAGGCCGGACGAGTAACCTCCAGGACCGTGTGGATTTGGGCACCCATCCTCGCCAGTGCGCAGGCCGCGGGCAGGAGGAGTGGGCCAGCGCCGGCGACGAGCGCGCGCCTCCCCGGCAGCACCCCGTACTTATTCACCAGGAGCTGGGCGGCCCCGGCAGTCATGACACCCGGAAGGGTCCAGCCGGGGAAGGGGAGGACCAGCTCGCGGCCGCCCCCAGCGACGATCACTGCCCTTGCCCGGATTTGTTCGGCCCCGCGCGGCCCGTAGAGGCTCAATTGCAGACTAGCGGAAAGATCCCACACGAGCGTACCGCCGTGCCAGTCCACAGCACAGCCCGGCAGCTGGTCGAGGAGGGCGCGCCCGCGCCGCTCGCAAGCCGTCACAGGCGGCTCGGCGCCACCTAGGTACTGGCCGCCCGGCGCGGGACGCTCGTCGATCAGCGCGACCTCCAGCCCGGCGCGGGAGGCCGTGACAGCGGCGGACAGGCCGGCGGGCCCCGCTCCGATCACGGCCAGGTCAATCGACTTCACGGGTAGCCTCTTCCGGCTCGATCTCAAGCCGTACGTGCATACCGCGCAAGGCGGGCGTGATGCAGGCGCGCTGGCCGGGAAGGCTATCGACGCTCACGACACAATCGAAGCAGACGCCCATGCCGCAGAAGAGCCCGCGCGGAGCGCCCGATGGCGTTCTGCGCCAGGCGCGTACCCCCGCCGCCAGGAGAGCGGCGGCGATGGTCTGCCCCGGACGAGCGGGGACGGACATCCCGTCCACGTCGATTGAGAACGATTCTTCAGGCTCTGGTTGTTCGAAAGCCAACGCCTGACCTTCCTTCTGGGCTGCTGACGGTCCCGCTGGGGCACGTGCACACAGGACCTAATATATTGGTAATATATCACACCCCTTTGGACGTGTCAACTCCTCATGTGAGCAGGGATTCCGTCAGGAGCCTGGGCTGGCGCTCACCTGGGCAGTGCCGGCAGGTGGCGTCCGGCGCCGAGCGAAGAGAGCCCGCACTTTGTATTCCAGCCAGTAGTAGACGCCGGAGAAGCCCGCCGGGTAGTAAATCATCACGACGATCATCACGATGCCGTAAATGACAAGCTGCAACCCGGGCAGGTCGGTGAGGCTCGACCGGAGATACTCGATGATAAAGATGAAGGGGAAGGCGATGGCCACGCCCCCCCAGAGGCTACCGCGGCCGCCGATGTAGGCGATTGCGAGCACCTCGACGGTCTTCGAAGTATGCATAACGTTCTTAGGCGTCAGCGAGCCGTAGTAATGAGCGTAGAAGCCGCCGAGCAGCCCGGCGAAGAAACACGAGAGGACGAAGTTGAAGACCCGATACTTGGTCGGATCGATACCCGACGCGCGCGCGGCGTCGATGTTCTGCCCGATCGCCTTGAAGGCGAGCCCATACGAACCCTTGGTGACCATGCGGAGGGTGATGTAGATCAGCAGCAGCATGGCCAAGATGACGTAATAGTACGGCAGGTTATTGGAGGTCTCGAAGAGCGCAGGCGGGTGCAGCCCCATCGACCCGCGTGTAAGTGTTGTCAAATTGTTGGCCAGTCCCAGCATGGCGATGCCGACGAACCAGGCCATCACCGCGGCATAGATGCCGCGCAGCCGCAGGGTGAGCATGCCGAGGGCGAGTCCGAACGCCCCCGCCGCGAAGGCCCCGGCCCAGATTCCGATCCACGGAGAAATGCCAGGATGCACGATGAGGAAGGGCTGGGTGTTGGCCAGGATCGCCGAAACGTAGGCGCCGAGACCTACGAACGCGGCGAAGGCGAAGTTGACCACGTTGATGTAACCGGCTGTAAAGTCGAACGCCACCGCCTGCGCGCCGAGGAAGGCCCCGGCGATCAGCCAGCGCACGATATGCTGCTGGTCGAACGGGGGAATGTTCGGCAGGATGGCGAGGAACAGGAACGCAGCTAACCCAAGCGGCGTAAAGCCAATCCGGTCAAGCCCTCGAACGAAGGTCCGCCACGGGCTCCCACGAGCCGGGGTGCTTTGCTGTTCGATATCAGGGTAGCTGTCCATGTCCCGCGCCTTACTGTTCCTGAATGCCCTTGACATCGCTGCCAAAGATGCCCGAGGGCGCCACCAGCAACAAAGCGATCATGAGCGCCGTGGGTATGACGTCTTCCCACGCCATGCCTACGAATTGCTGTGTCGCCGTCTGCAGCAAAGCGACGATGAAGCCGCCGATGATTGCTCCCGGCACGTTGCCCATACCCACCAGCATCACTACGTACCACGAAAAATAGAGGGGCTTCAAGCCCACCGTCGGGTACGCCGGGAACATGAAGAGCAGCGAGGCGCCGGCCAGCGCAGCCGTGGCGGTGGCCAGCGAGAAGGTGAGCATCTGGATGCCTTCGAGGTTAATGCCAACCATCTGGGCGCCCGACTCGTCCTGAGAGACCGCGCGGATGGCCCGCCCCGTGTTGGAACGCTGCAGAAAGACCCAGAGGATCGCGATTACTACGATTGCGATGGCGAAGGCGACGACCCGGTCCACCGTGACACGCACCCCGAGGAACTGGAGCGGGGGGACGTCGAAATAGCGGGGGACCCCCCGAAAGTTCGGGCCGATGGTTAGAGTGGCGCCATTTACCAGCACGAATGACAGGCCCACGGTCAAGAGGAACGCGTTCATCACCCAGCCTTCGCGGCTCCTGCGGCGGAGGGGGGCAAAAAGGAGACGGTCCACGAGCAGCCCAAGCAGGGCGCCAGCGAGGGTGGCTACCGCCATGCTGACGAAAGGCACAAGGGCGATCAGGACACCATTAGGATGCTTCTGAACCAGGGCATTTAACGGCGTGTACACGAAGTAGGCCACCATGGCGCCGATCATGAACGACTCGCCGTGTGCGAAATGAGGGATGTTCATCACCCCGAAGATCAGGGCGAGCCCGACCGACATGAGCGCCCACATGCCGCCCGTGACCAGCGTGTTGACAAACTGGGTTGGTCCGGCCGCGACTCCGATCATCAAGGTGAGGAACACGCAGACGGCCGCAGCAATCCATGTCGCGGTGTGTTTGCGGAAGCTCTGGACAAGACCTCCGCGGCGCACCGGTTGCGGGACAGTAGTTGCTGTCATCGTACTCCTCTCCACTTGCCTATACTGAGAAACATGGCCTTAGATCCCCATGTAGGCCTTGCGGACGTACTCGTTCTGCTTCAAATCGCGGCTGGGGCCTTCGAGCGCGACCCGGCCTTGCTCCAACACATACGCACGATGGGTGATCTCCAGGGTGATGTGCACGTTTTGCTCCACGAGCAGAATTGTCACACCCTTCTCGTTGAGCGCCCGTAGGGCGTGGAACACCTCGTGAGCCAGGTACGGAGCCAGGCCGAGCGACGGCTCGTCGACCAGGAGCAGCCTCGGGTTGGACATGATGCCGCGGCCGATCGCCAACATCTTGCGCTCGCCGCCGCTCATGAGGCCGGCCAACTGCTTCGAGCGCTCCTCCATACGCGGGAAGAGGTGAAATACGTATGCGAGCGAGTCATCGCGCTGTTTCTTGTCGTGGCTGGCATAGGCCCCCAGGAGCAGATTCTCGTACACCGTCATATTGGTGAAGAGGTTGAGCCCCTCCGACACGTAGGCGATGCCCATCCGAGTGATCTCATGGACCTTGAGGCCAGCGATCGACTTCCCGCCGAAAATCACGCTGCCCGACATGGGCTTGAGCAAGCCCGCCACCGTGCGCAAGGTCGTAGTCTTCCCTGCGCCATTCGGGCCCACCAGCGCCACGAATTCGCGCTCCTCCACATTCAGCGAAACGTCCCAGAGGACCTGGAGAAAGTCGTAGCCAGCATCAACAGCTTTGATTTCCAGCAAGCGTCCCTCCCGCTGCCGGCGCCAGCGCCTGCGGCCTAGCCCCGGTGAACCCTTATATGGCGGCGCTCTCGTCGCCGAGATAGGCCTCAATCACCTTCGGATCCCGCAAGACTTGGTTGGGCAAGCCCTCGGCGAGCGGCGATCCGTACTGTATGACCAGGATGCGGTCGCAGATCCCCATGATGACCCGCATGATGTGCTCAACGGCGATGATCGTCACCCCGCGGTCACGAATGCGTTTGATGAGTACAATGATGTCGTCGAGCTCAGTGGGCGTCAGACCTGAGGCCAACTCGTCCAGGAGCATGAGCTTCGGGCCGCAGGCCCATGCCCGGGCCAGGTCCAGTCTTTTCAGCTGCACCGCATTGCAGCAACGCGCCTGGGTATCCGGAGGCAGCGGGAAACGTACGAACTCCAGTGCTTCCAGGGCCCTCTGTTTGGCCGACGTCTTCTGGTCTGGCCCCCCGCCGAACTGGGCGCCCACCATGACGTTTTCCAGCACTGTCAGCCTGGGAAATGGCAGCGGGATCTGAAAGGTGCGCGACATGCCCCTTCGGCACATGACGTCGGCCGTCGCCCCGGTGGTATCCTCACCCAGGAAACGCACCGTGCCGCCGCTGGGTTTGAACGTGCCGGCTATGCAGTTGAGAAAGGTCGTTTTGCCTGCGCCGTTCGGTCCGATGAGCCCTATGACCTCGCCCTCGTTCGCCTGCAGGGACACGCGATTGACGGCCGTCAGTCCGCCGAAGTTCTTCACGACGTTAGTGGCCTCGAGTATCATCCTTCACCACCGAGCACGTATCTTTGGATGAGGACCTTGGGGGGCAAAGTGCCCCTGCCCCCCAAGGTCCTTGTGTGTGAAGCGGCTATCCTTAGGCCCATCGCAGGCGCCGAACGCCGAGTTCAGGGCGCCTCAGACTACGGCTTGGCCTTCACAGGCTGATCGGCGATATCCTTCGGGTAAACAATCTTGCTTTCGCCGTCGAAGTACTGGAGCACCGGGAACATATACGCACCAGGTCCGACCACCGGATCTGGGATCGTGTCCGCGGTGTACTTGTAGTCGGGCATGACGATGCCGTCCTTATAGCTCCACTTGCCGGTCCAGATGTTGTCCTTGACGAACTTGTAGATGGCATCGCTAGTCAGCTCGCCGTTGTTCGCCTTGATGACCTCGTTGGCCACGGCGATGAAGAAGTTGGTGCCGTCGTAGGCCAGGCCGGCTGCCGACGGGCTCGGCTTCTCGCCATACTTCTCCTCGTAGGTCTTGGCAAACGCCTTCCCCTTGTCCGACGCCAGCTGCGGGATCTCGTCGAGCACGTAGTCCGACGCCTTGCCGGTCAGCTTGTACCAGTCGCCTACCCAGCCCAGGCCGTCCGCGATCGTCATGCTCTTCAGCCCGACCTCATCCATCTGCTTGATGGCGGCCGACATCGTCGGGGCGCCCGTGCTCGAGAGCACCACTACGGCGGGATTGAGGTCCTTGAACTTGTTCCACAGTGGGGTGAATTCGGACTGATCGATGGGGAAGTATTCCTCGCCCACGGTCTTCCAGCCCTTTTCCTCGAACTGCGACTTGATGGCCTTGAGGAAGCTGCGGCCCCAGTCGGTATCTTCGCCCGCCAGAACCACGGTCTTCTCAGCGGGCTTGAAGGTGCCGGCGGTGATCGCATCTTCCAGCGCCGCGACATAGGCGATGGCTAGCTTGGCCGGAGAGGGCCAGCCTTTGAGCATCCAATACCCATACTTCTCGGGGTTGGAGGCGAAGGTCTCGTTGACCACTTCCGTGGCACCGAAGCCGAAGAAGTGCGGGATCTTGTACTTGGCAGTCAACTCCATCAGGGCGACCGCAACAGAGCTGTTCCAGTTCAGAACGCCGGCCTGGATCTTGTCCTGGACGATGGCCTGCTCGTAAGCCGCAGTCCCCTTGGCCGGGTCCGACTGGTCGTCAATCCACACCGGTTCGATCTTGTAGTCGCCGACGGTGTAGTTGATGGCTTCCATCGCCATCTGGAAGGAGCGCTTGAACTCCTCACCGTTCTTAGCGCTCGGTCCGCTGAACGGGCCGTCTACGCCCAGCTTGAAGACCTTGCTGGCAGCCGCCGCTTGCGGAGCGGCAGTGGGTTCAGCGGCCTTGGGCGCGGCGGTGGGCTCCGCTGCTTTGGGGGCAGCCGTTGGTGCTGCGGGGGCTGCAGGTGCAGCGCCGCCGCAACCGGCCAGGACCATCCCGGCCAGCACGGCCAGAACCAGTACCACACTAAGCTGATGCTTCATTTGTGTCCTCCTGATGCTTGGGTGCTAGATGTTGGCGTAAATCGCTCGTGGTTCAAACTTTTTGCACAACTGCTGTCACGGCTCTGCGATTGGCCTCCTTTCCACGCCGCGGGCGAATCTTCAAGCGAGCAAAACCGCGGCTCAGGGTGCTGCGCCACGCTCGCGGTTGAGCCGGCTTCAGACCAGGGCAGGCAGCGGTCTCTCTAGGATCAGGGACCGGGACTGGTGTCCCGGGTAAAGCGACCGCCGATCGCCGCGCACGTTGAACCTGGGTGATCGGCGGCCGGCGGTGTGTGGTCGCCCGATTGGGGCGGGGCCGCGATGCCTTCGGTCGTGCCTTCTGCCCGGCAAGGCACGGTCAACGGGTTCTGCGCGAAGTCCCCTGTGAAGCGGCATTCTTTCCTTACAAGGCTCACGCCCGGTGGGAAGGCAACCGGACGTGTTCAACGGACGCTGAGCGCCTCTGTGAGTAATGTAACCTATAGCGCATTGCCGCTTGCGTATCAACCGCAGTCAACCGGACTTGACTGCGGTTGATACATCCGGCGCACTGGCGACCGATGCTCAACCACCGGCGAGCGCAACGGTCAGGCGCGCCGCGAGCCCATCGATACCGATCGTTTCGACTTCGGCCCCGGAGCGGGATTTCAGTTCCACCGTATCGCTCTGCAGCCCACGGTCGCCTAGGGCAACGCGCCAAGGAAGCCCCAGCAGGTCGGCATCGTTGAACTTGACACCGGCACGTTCCTCGCGATCGTCGAACAGGACCGCGATACCAGCGGAGTTCAAAGCATCGTAGACACGCTCGGCGGCCTGGCTTAACTCGGGGCTCGCCTTGCCCAGGGTCATGAGGTAGACGTGGTAGGGGGCAAGGGCGGAAGGCCAGACCAGGCCATGGGTGTCGGTGTGGCGCTCGGCCACCGCGGCTACCAGGCGATCGATGTAGAGGCGAAGCGTGCTCAGCAGCAGCGGTTGGCTGCGCCCTGGGGCATCCAGATAGGTAGCGTTTGTTGCCAGGCTCAGCCCCACCGGGGCCCGCCCCAGCTCGGCGAGGGCAACCCCCTGCTCCATCGCCAACGGCGAGCCGCAGCTCGGGCAGGGGCTGCCGGCCTGGGCGGCGGCGATGTCTGCCAGTATCGTGGCCGTGTAGTCCCGGCCGAGGTTGACGTTGAGCGCGTGATAGCCCGGCCGGTTGGCGCCGGCGACGAGGTTCGGCGTACGGGCGGCCAGGTTGTCCACCACCACGGTGACGCCCGACAGGCCGACCGGCGAGCCGTACCCGGGCTCGGCGCCTGCCAGGCGTATCTCAGCTTCGGTTGCGGGCCCGACCTGCTCCGCTCCCAGGACGGCCTTAAGCCTGGACTCGCTGAGCGCGGTATCGCCCCGAACCACGGCGAAAACGAAGCGATCGCCCTCGGCGGCGCTATTGGCCACCAGGAACACTGCTTTGGCGGTACGAGATTCGGGCACGCCGAGGAAACGCGCCAGTTCGGCGATGGTCTTGCAGTCGGGCGTTTCGACGTCCTGCATCGGGCGCAGCGCCTCGGGCTCGGGAAGCTGCTGGCACACCCTGGCGACAGCCTCGTCGGCCGCATAACCGCAGTGAGGGCAGATCGCGAAGTGCTCGTCCCCGCCCGCCCACGGCAGCGCCAGCAGGTGCCCCGTGGGCGACGCGTTGCCGTGCTCGGCAGAAATCACATCGAGTGCACCCAGCTCCCAAGAGGCGCTCAGCTCGAGCAGGGCCCGGTGAGAATCATCATACGCTGATTCCAGGCCGGCGGAGTCGGCGTGCAGCCCGTACACTTCCGTTAGGCGCCCCGCGCGCGCGCCCAGCAGACCGCTGACAGTGCGGTCGTCCGTGAGCTTCGCATCGCGTGATTCGTGTAAGTAGCAGGGGAGCTGGCGGTAAGAGCGAATGACGCCGGCAGCCAGGGCCAGGACGTCCTCCTCACGACTCGAGCGCCGCGATTGTTCTTGCGCCGGGCGGCTCGACGAAGACGGGGCGGCGCCGTATGGGACCGGCAACGAGACTTCCTGCTCGCCGGCGGCGCCCAACGCGCCAAGTACCGCCATTTCGACGCGATCCCGCAGCCGGGCGCCCAGGGGTAGCCAGGCGAACCCGTCACCCAGGGGCCGGACGTACCCAGCCCGCGCCAGATACTGGTAACCGGGCGTCCGCGCCTCGCTGGGCGCTTCGCGCAGGGTTTGGACGAACAGTCGCGACAAACGCATGCCGTTCTCCGTGCCGGGGCGGGTATTGTCGTCGGGCCTACCGCTCCCTCAGGTCTATGATCTTGATGACCAGCGGCTCAAGCACTGCGAGCAAATCGTCTCTGGAGATCTCGGACACCTTGAGATGGGCGCCCCAGTTGCTCGGGTCATCACCGGGGAACGCGTTGATTGCGGTGATCAGCCCCCCGGCCTGCGTAATAGCCGTGCAGATCTGCGCCAAGGATCCTTTGAAGTAGGGGGCGAGAACACTGACGCGTATTCCCGGCTCCAACGCGCCCAGTATCTGGGCAAAGATGCGGAAGATGTCGGACTCGGTGATGATGCCGACAATCTGGTCGCCACGCACTACGGGCAGCCCGCCGATCCTCCGGTCGAGCATGATCTTCGCGGCGTCTTCGAGCGGCACCTCTTCGGTGACGGTGATCACCTTCTTGACCATTACGTCACGGATGCGCACTTGCGAAAGGAGGTAGCTGATCTCCCACACGTTTAGCGCGGTCGCTACCGAGGGCGAAGCGCGCAGCAGGTCGTCGAGGCTGACAATCCCAATCAGGCAGCCTTCGCCGTCGACCACCGGATAGCGGCGCACGCGCTCGCGCTGCATCCTTTCGGTCGCCTCGGCGACTGAGACGTCCGGCGATATGGTCTTCGGGTTCGGGGTCATCCAGCGTCCAACCAGCACAAACGCCTCCAGATTGGTACTTGACGCCGCCAGGGGTTGGAGATATATTGATGATATATCAAACCGTCGGGCGTGTCAAGATCGCTTGCGGGCGAAAAGCCCACTCTTCGCTGCCCTAGCAGGATCAAATACCGGATCATGCCAGTTACCGACACCCAAAGAGCATACGAGCTGATCCGGGTGAAGATCATCACTACCCAGATGCCTCCCGGGGCCGTCATCCACGAGGGCGACCTTATGGCCGAGCTCGGGCTGGGACGCACTCCGATCCGTGAGGCGCTCAAGCTGCTCGAAGCGCAGCGGCTGGTCAGCGTTTCGCCGCGACGCGGGATGTTCGTCGCTCCGATCAACCTCGCCGACCTCGGCGAGATCGAGGAGATGCGGTCGGTTCTCGACCCGCTGAGCGTGCGCCTGGCCGCGGCTCGTATCATGCCGGCGGAGCTTGCGGAACTGACCGAGATCGTGCGGCAGGCCGGGCCGGCGGGGAGGGCGGGTGACGTCGACGCGCTGCTCGAGCTCGACCGACGCTACCACCGGCTGCTTGCGATCGCCACGCGCAATGACCTCCTGCGCAACGAGATGGAGATGCTCTACGACCTCTCCAATCGTATCTGGTACTACTACGTGGACAAGCTGGATCCGGCCGACGTGGCCTTCGACGCCCTGGAAGAGATCGTCGATGCCTTGAGCCGCCGCGACTCGGTGGCGGCCGAGCTTGCCATGAAAAGGCACATCTGGCGCTTCGGCGAGTCGATCAAGCGCTGCCTCTAGGACCACCGCACCCATCCGCACCCGCAACCTGTAGAAGGATCTTGCCGAACTGACCGCGTTCCTCCATGCGCCGCTGCGCTGCTCCGGCTTCGGCGAGCGGATAGACGCGGTCGATGACGGGCTGGAGCGCGCCCGCCCCGAGAAGCCCGATGAGGTGACTGAGTTCGCCTGGGGTCCCCATGGTCGAGCCGATCACCGACAGGTGATTCAGATAAATGAGCTTGAGATCGGTCTCGACGGTGGCGCCGCTGACGGCACCGCACACGACCAGGCGACCTTCGGGCCTCAGCGCCCTGATAGACGATGCCCACGTGGCCGCCCCGACGACTTCCACCACCATGTCGACCCCACCGCTCCCGGCGAAGCGCTCCACCGCTACAGAAACTTCATCCTGTCCCACGACCGCCGCCGCATCGGCCCCTGATTCGAGGACTCGCTCTGCCTTGTCTCGGCTGCCGACGAGGGCCAGCACCCGGGCGCCCAGCAGCTTGGCGATCTGGACGGAGGCCGTGCCGATTCCCCCGCTTGCGCCCGTGACCATCACCGTTTCACCCGGCTGAAGCTGACCGCGGACGGCCTCCATGTGCCAGGCCGTCAGGAAGTTGACGGGCAGGGCCGCTGCCTGCTCGAGAGAGGCGCCTGCCGGCAGACGATAAGCGACGCGGGCGGGGACGGCGACGTATTCGGCACAACAGCCGCCGTCGCGCTCGGATCCCAGGTATTCGACGGTCGGGCACAGGTGATCATCGCCGCGGCGACAGGCAGGGCACGTACCGCAACCCACGTAGGGATAGAGGACGACGGGATCGCCCTCCTGCAGCCCGGATACCCCGGCGCCGGCTACCAGGCCGGCGATGTCCGATCCAGGGATGAGCGGAAAGGGGACAGGCGCCTGGCGCCAGCCTACTGGACCTGAGCCGGCTGCCAGGCCGTAGAAGATGCCCCGGCGTAGGTTGAGGTCCGAGTGATTGAGGCCGCAGAAGCAGACACGCACCAGCACGTCCCGATCGCCGGAGCGGGGCAGCGGCACTTCCTCGAACCGCAGCAAGTCCGTACCGCCGTGCCCGTGCAGGCGTACTGCCTTCATGCGACCTCAGCCCTCAGAACCGGTTGCCGGGGGGGTGCCGAGCGCCAACTCACCTTACACGCTCCGTGAACGCTAGGCTATGAAATACATCTCCTTCAAGGCTGCCTCGGTCTTGGCCATGATGGCTGCGACCTTGGTCGCAACCTCGGCAGGAAGGGGCTCGGGCGTATGGCCGTCGAGAATGGCCAGCGTGTCCTCGATCAGCCTCTGCCCGAAGGTCTTGCCGCCCTTCTGAAGCCAGGTATCAGGGTCGTCGCGGTTCGAGATCTTCGGACGCCACAGCTCGCCACGATAGTGCTTGAGGGTGTGCTCTTCGGCCAGGAAATCGCCGCCCGGGCCAACAGAGCGGATCACGTCGAGCCCCATCAGCTCAGGAGTGATCTCGAAGCCCCGGATCATCCGCTTAACCCAGCCGATGATCTCGTTTGACATAACAATCGAAGCGGGGCTGCCGATCAGGCCTGCGCCCATGTAGCCGATGTCGTGGATCAGGTTCGTGCCGTCCAACGCCGCCATCAGGATCGTCAGCGCGGACTCGAACCCGGCCTGTTGGTCGATGCCGTGCGAGTCGGTGACGCCGGCCGTACCCCAGCATGGGATGCCGTAGTAGTGGTAGATATCGGCGTAGGCCGAGTGTGTCAGCCTAAACTCGGGCCCGCCGTAGACGAACACCGAGGAGAGCATGTCCATAGGCGCGGCGAAGAAACCCGAGATGATCGGCGAGCCCCGGCCGCGCACCTGGTGGATGACGATGCCGCTCAGCGCCTCGGCGTTGGCCTGGACGATGCCCCCGGCCACGGTGACCGGCGCGCTGGCGCCCATGACGTCGGCCGGCGTGTAGCAGATAGGGATGCCCTTGTCTGCGCAGAGGAGCACCTTACTGACCGCGCCGTACGAGTGGACCAGGGGCGGCGTAGGCTCGGAATAGTTGATCAGGAAGGGCTTCTCGCGCAGCGCCTGTTCGCCCCCGGTTACGGCGGCGGCGATCTCGATCATCGCCGCCAGGTCCTCCTGACCGGCCGCGGTGAAAAAGATCGGCTTGACCGTGTTCTCCAGCTCGGCACGGAAGCACTCGACGTACATCATATTGGTCTGTGCTTCGTTGGGCAGGGCAAAGGAAGCTACGAAGTCGATATCGGAGCAGTAGTCCACCACGCGCGCCGCGTTACGGACGTCGTCAAGCGTCGATGGCCTGAGCTCGCCGGTGCGCACATCGTGGGTCTTGATCAGGTCAGTGCCGAGCCCGAAGTGGATCTTCCGGCCCTCGAGGCGCATGGCCTCTTCGCCACGCCGGTTGAAGACCGTGATGCGGGAAGGGGCGCTGCGAATGCACTGCTCGACGAGCCACCCCGGCATCTGCACGACATTTCCCGGCTTGAGCCGGCAGCCAGCAGCGCGCAGCATTTCGATTGCCTCATCGTGGTTGACGCGCACGCCGACCGTCTCGAGGATGTCGAGGCTTGCAAGGTGGATTTCCTTGATCTGCTCTTCGGTCAGCAGACGATAGCTTGGTACGACCTGCGACCTGAACCCGCTGTTCATCGATCCATTCCTTTCCCTGGGCTCAGCCGCCCACCAGCGACTTCGCCACGTCCACCGCAGTTCCCGCGTTGGCCGCATAAGCGTCGGCCCGAATTTTCGCCACGAATTCCTGGGTGACCGGCGCGCCGCCGACCATCACCTTGACCTGCGAGCGGATGCCCGCCTCTTCGAGCGCGCGGATCGTCTCGCCCATGCGAGGCATCGTCGTCGTCAGCAACGCCGACATTCCGAGCAGCTTAGGCTTGTGCTCCTTGACCGCCTCGAGGAATGACTGCGGCTTCACGTCGATACCGAGGTCGACCACTTCGAATCCGGCGCCTTCGAGCATCATGGCGACCAGGTTCTTTCCAATGTTGTGGAGATCGCCCTGCACAGTGCCGATGACCACCGTGCCGCGGCCGCCCCCGCCCTTGGCCAGCAGCGGCTTGAGCACCTCCATCGCCGCGGCCATGGTTTTGGCCGAGAGCAGGACCTCCGGGATGAACATGTCGCCGACCTTGAACCGCTTGCCGACCTCGTCCATGCCCGGAAGGAGCCCCTCATCGAGCACTTGCTGCGCCGCCGCGCCGCCGCTCAGCGCGGCCTCGGTCAACCTCTGGATTTCCTTCAGCTCCCCTTCGATCACAGCTTCCGATAACCGACCGTAGACTCCCGACATGCGAATGCCTCCTTAGCTCCAATGCTGCGCCATGGCCGCCAGCTCCTTGAGCACGTCGTCCGGCAGCGGCGCGGGTTTGTGTTGCATCACTTTGGCCGTCCTGACGGCGAGGCGCTCCTCGAAGCGCTTCGCGCCGTGCGACTGCCACAACTGGTAGATCGTGCGGTCGAACAGACCCTTCGAGTACCACACGTCCTTGAAATGCCTGACCGTGTGGTCGTCCGCTAGATAGTGCCCACCCGGGCCGACCCTGTCCATCACGTCGAGCGCCAGCGTCTCGTCGTTCACCGGCAGCCCGCCCATGAATTGATTTACCATGTAGAGGATCTCGTTGACCAGGACCATGAAGCCCGGCGACGCCAGCGACCCGTGATCGAGCCAGCTCCCGGCATCGTGGATCAGGTTGGCGCCGGCCAGGGCCGAGGCGAGGCACGAGAAGGCGACCTCGGCCGCGGCTTGGGCATCGGGGAACTTGGCATCGGTGCAGCCCGCCGTGCCGAAGAAAGGCAGCCGGTAGTGCTGCGCCATCTGCGCCATCGCCGCGGTCATCAGGCTCATCTCCGGCGCGCCGTACGAGAAGATCGTCGTCCGCATATCCATGATCGTGCTGAACGCCCCATAAATGAAGGACGCGCCGGGCCGTGCCAGCTGAGCCATCACTAGCCCGCTGAGCGATTCGGCGCTGGCCTGCACCACCTCGCCGGCAAACGTCGCGGGGGCCGTGCTGCCTCCCTGCGGGGCTGGGAAGTTGATCAGAGGGATCCCGCTCTCGGCGCAATAGAGGATCTTGTCCACCGCCGGGTCGTAATACACCAGCGGCGAGATCGGCTCGGAGTAGTGGACGATCGTCGGGGCCTGGCGGAACTTCTCCTCGCCGCCGGCGATGACCAGGGCCATGTCGTAGATATCGCGGACGCTGCGCAGGTCCTTGCAGCAGAATACCAGCGGCTTCTCGGTGTAGGTGAAGACCTGCCGGGCTACGACCCGGTCGGCGATGTCGGGGGGCACGTCGTCGGCCATGCCGATCGTCATGACCCACGAGTAGTTGGGCAGGACGTCGGCCAAGGTCGCCGTCACCCGGCAATCGTCGCTGGTGAAGCGGCGGCGCTCGTCCGTCATCGGATCGAGGTAGTCGATGCAATCCACGCTCGGGCCATACCAATACTTGTCGCCCTCGAGGAACACCGTGCGCTCGCCCTTGCGGTTGCCGAGGACCACCCGTGAGGGGGCCGCGCGGATGGCGTTCTCGACCATCCAGGCGGGAAGCCGGACGCGCTTGCCGTCCACCCGGGCGCCGGCCCCGTGGAGCATCTCCAGGGCGCGCGGGTGGGTCACCTGGAAGCCGGTACGCTCCAGCAGCTCCAACGTGGCCTGGTGGATTTGCTCGATCTGCGCGGGGCTAAGGACGGAAAGCCGCGGCCTGAAAGTGAGTTCTGGGCCGAACATATCGCTGAGCCTCCTTGGCGAGACTAGCCGCACGAACAGCGAGAGAAGAGACCAAAGTACCGTAATATACGGATATTTCGACGGCACAGAAATCATACACCCGTCCCGGCGAAAAGTCAAACGCGAAATGGAGGATGTGAAATGGAGGATGTAATCCACGCCGAGCACTCACGGCGCAATCTCGCTGGTCGAGAGGCACTCTGGCCTGACAGCTGTGGGGAGGCCCGGGTCTGAAGCCCTATTGTTCTTTATGCACCTGGGGGAAAATGACCTGCCGAACCCCCGATTAATCACCAGTCGCGAAGTTGCCTGTGACACAGCCATATGACTGGACCGTGAGAATTGACAGAGCGACAGCAAAGGTGTTAGGACTTTCGCTTGACTGAGCGGCATGATACGATAGCCGCATGATTACCAAACAGCGCTACGTTGA
>Ga0315273_10000725_pt1 | contig 35541 bp, 42 predicted proteins | sample YL17G02_0_MG_FD_205753 | JGI IMG/M metagenome (GOLD analysis project Ga0315273, IMG submission 205753) | Sediment microbial communities from Yellowstone Lake, YNP, Wyoming, USA - YL17G02_0 | ecosystem: Environmental > Aquatic > Freshwater > Lake > Sediment | place: USA: Wyoming | collected...
TTCCGGAAACAAACGGCTCTCCAAGTTCTTCTGTGGTATTGTCGGCATTATCGCATTCATTGATATCTTTTTTGAAGACGATTTTTATATCTTCGGCAAAACCTAAATCCGTTCCGTCTTTCAGACTGTATTTATGAAAGTTCTTTAAGGTATGCGTTAATATTGCGTTTGTGGCATCTAATTTCAGAATGTCGCTTGGGTATTCTGCCTCAAATCCCAAATTTATATTTCTGATAATCTCGTTTACATCTTTTGTTTCTTCGTTTTGACTCGAAGTTCGAATGCTACTCGTCAAATTCGCTATTTCTGCAGATGTTTTTTCGAGATCGTTAAGCATAAAAATAACTCCCCCAATCATTCCCGTAATCAACAATCCGACCACAACCAAGCCCACAATAAATAATCCTCTTTTTGTGTGTTTTTTGATCGGTTTCGTATATTTAAACATTGCTTCCAGGACATCGGCTTCGCCCCACCCCTCTTTCCGAAGCGTGCTTCTGATTTGTGAATCGGAATGACCAAGTTTTCGGCATTCTTCAATGTATTCAATAAGTTCCTTACTGACCATAAAATATCAAAATAATGATTATAATTTAATTTTAGCGCCGATTTAAAATTCCCACAAGTAATTATCTGCTTTTTAACTCCCGCAAAGCATCCATAGCAATCCATTGCGCTGTTTTATTGTTGATTTTCGCAATTTCTTCCGCAGTTTTAATCGCATGCTTTTTCAGATTGTTATTTTTCTTTCCGGTTTGGCGCAAGGCCCAATTAACTGCTTTTTTCACGAAATTTCTCTCGTCATCGGAATGTTTTTTGATTAGCGGAAAAAACTTGATAAATTCCTTGTCCATGGTTTTTTTATCATGGCAAGCCAAATAAGCCATTAAAGAAAATCCTGCTCTTCTCACAAATTCTTCTTTTCTTTTCGGCCATTCATAGATTTTCTCCCAGGCAAAAGCGGTTTTATCGAAAAGATTCGAACAAACCTGATCACAAATATCCCAAGAATTAAAACATTTTACCCATTCTTCCATTTGTTTTTCCGTAACTTTTTCCGGCTCGTCAATCATTGAAGCTAAGATTCTCGCCTCGTGAATCTTTGTTTTCCATAAATCCAGCGCCAGCTTATGATTTTTACCGAGTTTCTTCGCCAGGCTTCTTAAAACCGGAATTTTTACGCCCAAAGCATATTTTACGTCAATGCCGAATCTAGACATTCCCCCTCGGTCTCGCGGATTGGAATTTTTCTTCAAATGCGCAATAATTTGCTTTATGTCCATAAAATAAATTATAGCATCAAAGTTGTAAAAATCGGAAATTTGTATTATGATAAAGCTGTTTAAGAAATCGCCCACCATCACAGGAGACCGAACTGGGAGATCGTCTAACGGTAGAACAATGGACTCTGAATCCATTAATTCAGGTTCTGCGCCTGAGGCGCATCCGCCTCTGGCGGAGAATCGTAGCTCCGCAAATTATCTCAAGTTTTTAAAATCCGTATAAAATTCCGGAGTCGTCTAATGGTAGGACGCTTGGCTCTGAACCAAGTAATCTACGTTCGAGTCGTAGCCCCGGAGCATGTATTTTGTTTATGTAATTCAAAGTTCCAGTCACGGCACCAGATATGTCGGCAGTACAGAAGATCCAGAAAAAAGGCTCAATGAACATAGTCTCGGTAAATGTAGATACACTAAAGGACGAAAACCATGGAATTTAATACACAAGGAAACATACACTACGCGTGCCGAAGCAATAAAGCGTGAAAAATTTCTAAAATCAGGCCAAGGCAGAAAGTGGCTTGATGAAATTTTAAATTAATATAGGTTCTGCGCCAGAGGCGCATCCGTCCTTTGGCGGAGAATCCAAGTCCCGCAGCCAGGAAAAGCCCCGCTAAGCGGGGCGAAGGAGGAAAAATGCCCAAAGTGGCACTGAACATTTTTAAAACCGAACAGGGAGAATATCGCGCTGTGATGCAAATCGGGAATCACGCAGAACCCAAATCAATGGGAATAATCGTCTACCAGGACGGCGAAGACCTGGGAGCCAAAGGCACTATGGGTGTCAAAGATTCCAGAAGCATAATCAGACTACTGAACGAAAGAGCCAGGAAATGGGCGCGCGAACAAGGAATCCCATTTGTACACAATCTCGATATCAACCCCTACGACTAGCCCCCACCTTTCTAAGAAAGATGGGGGTTGATTTTAAAACACTTGACAAGGTTTACAAATATGCTATAATTAGCATATCCAAAATTTCGAATAAAAAGGAGGTTCTTTAAAAATGAATATCATAAGGGCTATCTTTAAGGGAATTTGTGACTCAATCCTTTTTCTGGTCTCGCTTATCATCAGGAATCCGAAGAGAAAAACCCAAAGAGCTGTCCTGTTCTATTTTTTTTGGTCTATTGCTCTCGGTGCTTTTTTCTTTCTGCTCGCATTGGCAGAACCTATCGTCGGCTTCGAAGTTGCTGCTCTTCTGTGTTTGCCTACGAGCATCTTCTTTATGATGTTTGTTCTTTATTCTGTTCTGTATGTGCCGATAACCATCTACGGAGAAAACATTGATGATTATTTGGACGGACTCGACGACGAACATTGGCCGTGCTGACCGCAACAGATTCCAAACAAAAAAACTAAAGCCCGCGTTAACCACGAAGTTGACGACGGGCTTTTTCTTTTACAAATATTGACAAATTTGGTTAATATGCTATAATTATAGCGTAGGATATTATCCTACTAAAATTTGTTCTCTAAAAAAGGAGGTTATCTTGATAGAGATTTTACGGCAAACCGTCGAATTCCAGAACTGGGGCGCCAATTTCGCCACGTTCAGCTTCTTGGCTGTCGTCTTCTTCACCATTCTTCAGGGCTGGTCGTTATTCATACAGAATAACACCATCCGGAAAAGCCGTTCGGGAGAATCACTCTCGACCGCGTTCTTCATCTATTGCGGCTGCTATTTCTTCATGTTCATGGTGTACGGAATCACTAAAAACAGTATCGCGATGACGTTCAATGGCTTTCTCGGAATCCCGTACATACCCATCCTCTTCGCGCTTTACAGATTCAAAGGATTCACGCGGAAAGACTGGTCGTTTCTGGTCCTGTCCTCTCTGATGATCCCCACCGTTTATTTCCTCAGCGGCAAGGCAAGGGATGTGTTCACGCTCGCCGGCCTATTTGGCATTCTTGTTCCGCTTGCCGGACAGGTGCGGGAAATGTACCGCGCGAAAGTCCCCGGTTCCGTTGAACCAAAATTCATTATCGCGTTCATGTTTTCGAATATGTTTTGGTTCGTTTACGGACTTACGACCGGCAATTGGATTTTCGTGGTCTTCAACCCGATTTCACTCACCATCCTGACCACCGCCCTCGTTCTCTATCTCAAGTACAAAAAAAGAGCCGCGCTTTCATAGACGGCTTTTTTCTTTACCCCCACCATTCCCCAAGCCATTCGGACAGGGCGCTATTGACAAAAAACTACCCCTGTGCTATCTTTTATTCGGAACATTCAAATTTGAAAGGAGAAAAAAATGAAAGAAAAAAGATATCTGTATGACAGAGAGGGAATCTACGTGATTGCTTTCGCGTATTTTATGCTCCTTTTGGGGTGGACTACCTTTGTCATTCTGCTAAACGTGTTGCACTCGAATCCGGACTTCATTGAGGTAAGACGGGTTTTGTCCTTGGGGATAAAATATTTCAATATTGTCCCCTCTCTGCTTGTCTGGTATGTCGTCAGTCGCTGGCTCGTGAAGCGCTGCGACAAGTCCACAACTAACTGGATTCTTGCCACCAACCACAATGATAAAGACTTGCGCCAGATTTTAGAAAGCGACGGCGAAGATAGTGCACAAATCAAGTGGTATGATTACCCTATTGGCACCTAAGGCGCCAGACAAAAAATAAGGAGAGCCTCCGTGGCTCTCTTTTTTTATCCCACCATTCCCCAAGCCATTCGGTCTTAAGTTAGTTGACAGAATAGCACCAATATGCTATTCTGTTATTAGTTCTTTTGAAAGGAGAAACACAATGAATGAAAACCTGAAAGAGGCAATCGGAGTCGCAATCGGTCCCTTTGTCTTGCTGATCCTGGCTATCCCGCATCTGGTTCTAAGAATTTTCGGGCTGAAAGGATTTTTTTCGATTACTCACACTCATGAGGGTGGTGACCCTACCGATGCTTTCATCTTCCACCCACCCAAAGAAATCCTCAAAAAAAAGACCAAATAGTCCATTCATCGGCGGCTCCGCTTAGCGGAGCCGCTTTTTTATTTTAAAAACAAAAAAATTGTGATACATTCAAAGCATGATATACGAAGACAGAATTTACGGAACATTCGAAATAAACGAGCCGATTATTTTGGATTTGATAAACTCGCCAAGTCTGCAAAGACTCAAAGGTATAGACCAAGCCGGATATTTCGAACCCCACTTCCCCGGAACGGCCCACACCCGCTTTGGACATTCCTTGGGAGTATATATTCTTTTAAGAAAATATTCCGCGCCAATCGAAGAACAGATAGCCGGTTTGATTCACGATGTTTCGCATACTGTTTTTTCGCATTGCGCGGATTATGCGCTGGACGCGGGCTCGGAAAAAAAACACGATTATCAGGACAGTATCTTTATCGATTTCGTGAAAAAAACGGAAATCCCCGCAATAATCGAAAAATATAACTTCGACCCGAATTATATTTTGGACGAGAAAAACTTCCCGCTCAAAGAAAAAGAATTGCCTGATTTATGCGCGGACAGAATTGATTATTCGTTAAGGACAGCCGCATTCTTTATGGATATGAAGCAAACGGATATAGAAAGCATTCTGAACGATTTGACTGTCGAAGACCAAAATTGGGTGTTTAAAAATTTCGAAGGTGCGAAAAAATATGCCGATTTATTTCTCAAACTCAATACGGATTATTATGCGGGCTTGTCATCGGCGGTAATGCTTAAAACGGTCGGTGACTATTTAAGGCACGGCTTGCTCAAGAATTATATTACGGAAAAGGATTTTCACACAACCGACAAGGAGGTATTGTCAAAATTGAGCCAATATCATAGTAGAGATGAAAAACTAAAATTATTTTTCGACCGCATGAACCTTGAAACCGGTTTTCGCAATGACTCGAAAGATTATACTGTCCACGTATTCTGTAAATCACGAGTGGTTGACCCGTTGTGCAAGTATGAAGGCGGAATAAAAAGAGTTTCCGACATAGATAAAAAATGGAAAAAAACATTCGAAAAAGAATCGAAACTCAAAGAATATTTTATTAAGTTTCTAGATTAATTTTAATTAAAATCTTACGAGGTTCAGCCTCGTAAGATTATTTTATTAAATAAAAACAGGGTCGTCCACGAGGACGACCATTTGCGCAAAGGAGGTTTTTCTAAAAATTGAAAAACTATATCTGCTTTAAATATTTTCTCACTGCAATAAAACTGCTGAATCCGCCAAGAACTACACCGACCACCAAAAGCATTATGAAAAACGACAAAAGATTGGAAACAAAATAGGAAAAAACATTGCCAATGGGCAAAAATCCGGAAATTTTCGGAGAAAGAAAATAAAATGTCGGATAAAGAATAATTAAAGTCAGAATCGTGGCGATAATTCCGTAAAGCGTACCCTCGATCAGAAATGGGCCGCGGATAAACCAATTACTCGCGCCAACCAGACGCATCACATTAATTTCTTCACGCGAACTGTAAATCGCTAAACGAATGGCATTGAAAGTTACCAGAAATACGATTAAAACCAATAGCAAGGTAATAATTATTCCGCCCATTTTTACGTCAGTAATGATTTTACTCAACTTTTCGATTACCTCCTTGTTTTGCTGATAATTAACCTTGTCGATAATATCTTTAAAATGAACACTCTCCAAAAACTGGGTAATACTCACGTATTGATTGGTTTCACGCGCCTTAATATTTAAACTCGCTTCCAGGGGATTAATGTCCAGTTCTTCCAGGCTTTGCAAAAGCACCGGATTATCTTTATGTTTTTCTTTAAAACTTATTAAAGCCTCGTTCTGAGAAATATAAGTAATAACTTCCACTTCCTGCAATCCCTCGAGCTGCGATTTCACTTCCAGAATCTGCTCTTCTTCGGTTTGCAGTTTAAAATAAACACTGATATCAATTTTATTTTCCAGATTATCCAATACTGCATTGGCAACCACATTGACCATTAGTAAAACCGTAATCACCAGAAGCGTCAAAACCATAATACTAACCGTAGCTGTCGAAAGCCAGCCATTGCGCCAGAAATTGGTCACGCCCCATTTTAAAATTCTCTTAAAACTCGTAAACATAATAAAATAATTTTCAATTTCTAATCTCTAAGCTCTAATCTCTAAATAAATTCAAAGTTCAAATTTCAAATCTCAAAAGTATTTTGGTTTTTTGATATTAGAGATTGTTTAGAGATTGGAATTTAGGATTTAGAAATTTTTAAGCTCTGCTTAAACAATATATCTTCCGTTTTCTTCGTCACGAATCAATCGACCCCTGTCCAAACTAATAACTCTTTTACTTAAAGCATTGATAATTTCTCTGTCATGCGTTGCCAAAATTACGGTCGTCCCTAATTCATTGATTCTGCAAAGCAATCTAATTATATCCCAAGTGTGTAAAGGATCCAAGTTTCCGGTTGGCTCGTCAGCCATCAAGATATCGGGCTTATGTACCAGGGCGCGACCAATTGCCACGCGCTGTTTTTCTCCCCCGGAAAGCTGACAAGGAAAATTATCCGCCTTGTCCACCAGCTCCACCAAGCTTAAAATCTGCGGAACATCTTCGGCAATTTCCTCTTCCAAGCGGCCCGCGGCTTCCATGGCGAAGGCGATGTTTTCGTAAGCGGTTTTATTGGGAAGAAGTTTAAAGTCCTGAAAAACAACTCCGATTTTTCTACGATAAATCGGTATTTCTTTTTGCTTCAAAGTCAAAATATTTTTGCCGTCAACCAAAATTTCCCCTTCAGTAGGATTCTCTTCTTTTAAAAGTAATCTCAAAAGAGTTGTTTTGCCTGCACCCGACCTGCCGACAAAAGAAACGAATTCTTTCGGCTTAATACTGAAAGTAACCTTTTCCAAGGCCGCACAATCACTGGGATAATATTTGGAAACGTTTTTAAATTCAATCATTGTTTTAATTTTATGATTTCAATAACTTTATTTCGCTTTCGATAAATTCATCCAATTTACCGTCCAAAACCGCTTCGGGATCAAAGCTTTCACATTCTGTTCTGTGATCTTTGACCATTTTATAGGGATGAAGCACGTAGGAACGAATTTGGCTCCCCCATTCCGCGGAAAGCAACTCTCCCCTGATTTCCGATTTTTCTTTTTTCTTTTCCTGTAGCTTTTTCTGGTAAACCCTCGTGTAAAGCACTTTCATTGCCCGCTCCCTGTTTTGTGCTTGACTTCTTTCGCTTTGACAGGAAACCACGACATTTGTCGGTAAGTGCGTAATGCGTACCGCTGTCGAGCGCATATTCACATTTTGGCCACCGGGACCCGAAGAACGGAAAGTATCGATTTTCAGATCGTCGGGCTTGATTTCCATTTCCTTTCCAATATCTTCACTGATTTCGGGCAAAACCTCAACCAGGGCAAATGATGTATGGCGCAGATTGTCCGCATTAAACGGAGAAAGCCGAACCAAACGATGCACTCCGTTTTCTCCTTTCAGATATCCGTAAGCAAAGGACGCATCTATTTCTAAAACTGCATTTTTTATTCCTGTTTCCTGACCATAGCCAATGTCAATCAACCTGGTTTTAAATTTATGATTTTCCGCATACCGGCTATACATTCGCAAAAGCATATTCGCCCAATCCTGCGCTTCGGTTCCCCCTGCTCCGGAGTATATAGAAACAATCGCGTTGCGGTTGTCGTATTTTCCGGAAAAAAGAACCTTAATTTCCACGTCCTTAAAATCCTTTTCCAAATTTTCCAGTTTTTTCTCGATTTCTTTGTGTAATTCCTTGTCTTCTTGACCTAGTTCGTACAATTCCTCAATATCTTTTATTTCTTTATCAAGATTGTTCCAAAAATCATTTTCGTGTTTTAAACCGGCTAATTCTTCGCTTACCTCGACTGCCTTTTTGTTGTCTTTCCAAAAGTCTTTTTCCCGTATCGTCTCCTCTAATTCTTTTATTCTTTTCTCTTTCTTCCCTAAATCAAAGACAGTCCGTCAATTGACGGGCCTTACTTTTCAATTCATTGATTTTTTCCGTAATTTCCATGTTCTTTAATTATAATTTAAAAAAAATTTAAAAACAAGAAAACCGAGCCGCAAAGCGGCTCGGTTAGATTTGGATCACCTCCCTTCAACGACAAAGTAAGAAAACGACACCGAATGCGGAAAAATACACTACGCCGAAAAGAAATCCGGCACACTCAAAAAGGGCCTGCTTAAATCCGTATTTTACCGCTCTTAAAATAAAGACTGTCATGAGAGCAAAAGCGATAATAAAAAGAACAATCGCGAAAAATAAAGGTAATTTCATTCCCCCTCCTTTCAAAGCCGGAAGTGAGAATCGAACTCACGACCCATGCTTTACGAAAGCATTGCTCTGCCACTGAGCTACTCCGGCAATTTAAGCGGGCTCGCCTCGATCATCTCGTTGAGTTAAAGCGGGTAACGGGAATCGAACCCGTGTCTTAACCTTGGGAAGGTCACATAATGCCATTATACCATACCCGCGATAATTTTTATTCTACCCCTTTTATTGCTAATTTTCAATATTTTTGATATATTTATAGCGTTGGCCCCGTCGTCTAGTGGTTAGGACAGCAGATTTTCAATCTGTCAACAGGAGTTCAATTCTCCTCGGGGCTGCCTGAAAGGAGAAAAAATGAATAAACTTTTTGCTCTTTTTATCCATCTGAAGGACAAGATTTTCAAAAAGAAATGCACCTGCATAAAGGTTTGTGATTGCCAAAATCCGCCACCCGATAATTGGGACGGAAAAAATGGAATTTGGCACATCAGCGAAGAATGCCCGATTCACAACCTCTACCCTGCGCCAAACCCGGAATGTCCGATCCACGGAAAATCAGAATGAAAATCAAAAAGGGCTCGCGATTACATCGCGAGCCCATCTTTATTTCTTGAAAATTTATTTTTTCCACAATCCGTGGATATTGCAATATTCACGGACAAAAATGTTTTTTCCCTGAATACAAAATTCTGCTTCGGGCTTATCGCCAGGTTTCAATAATTTTTTATAAACGATTCCGTCAATAATTATCTCAATCCATTCAATATAATGTTTCTCTTCCATTGGGTGCGGGATTGAACCGATCTTAATCAAGAGTCCTTTGTCGGTTTTTTCTACAACCGGAACGTGTTTTTCCTGTCCTGCGTCTTCGGTTTTCTCCGCCATTAAATCCATGGGCTGGCCGCAGCAAACCAATTCACCGCCGGCGGCATGGGTTATTTCGACAATGTTTCCGCAAATATTGCATTTATAAATTTGATTTAATTGAGTCATGTTTTTAAATACATTAATTATTAAACTACTATCTACAACAACAAACCCAGCTTCCGGGAAGAGTCGGCTCTGCCCCAAATTCAGAATCGCAGAACTCGTCAATTCTCTTAAGGTTTTCTTCATTTGGCGTAATTACTCTTTCTTCTTTTAAACAATTATCAAATCTACACTCACTCGTTGAAAGCCTCTCCTTCCTACAAAGCTCATTACAGATATTTTTTGATTCCGCATTGCCACTCTTAGAGTAACCCGCAAATATCACGTACTTTAACAATATCGAAATTCCAATTATTCCGACTACGACCAAAATAACGATAAGCAGTTCTTTTTTCATGGTTTTAAATTAATTTTTATTTTGTTTTCCAGCTGCTTCAACGACCTGACTAATTAAACTAATAATTGTCATTGGCCCGACTCCGCCGGGAACCGGCGTAAAAGCAGAGCATTTTTTAATCGCTTTTTCCAAATCAACGTCTCCTATTCCGCCCTTATTGAAACCCGCATCAATTATAACCGCGCCCCCTTTAATCCACTCGGCTTGAATAAATTTCGGTTTTCCGAGAGCTGCAACAAGAATATCGGCTCGCTTGATTATTTTATCCAAATTTTTTGTTTTTGAATGACAAATGGTTACGGTGGCGTTTTCCTCAAGAAGCAACATTGCCATGGGCTTGCCCAGAATACGACTTCTGCCCACAATAACAGCTTCCTTGCCTTCGATTTTGATGTTGTAATGTTTTAATAGGGTTATTATGCCCAGAGGAGTTGCGGCTTTAAAATCGGATATCGGATTAAGTCCATCAACGTCTTTTTCCGGAATGATTGCTCTGAAACATTTTTCCTCGTCAATTTGCTTTGGAGTCGGATGTTGAAACAAAATTCCATTAATCTCATTATCTTTATTGCAGTTTTCGATTATTTTGATTACATCTTCGGTGGTAACTTGTTCGGCAAGACGGATTAATTTCGTTTTAACTCCAATTCTTTCGCAAACACTCAATTTTATTTTTACATATATTTCAGATGCGGGATTTTCCCCGATTAAAATAATTGCCAGAATTGGAACAATTCCGGTTTTTTCTTTCATTGCCAAAACTCTTTGTTTTAGTTTTTCTTCAATTTCTTTGGCCAGTTTTTTTCCGTCCAAAATAATCGGTTTCATGCTTTAAATTTAATCGAATTTCTGATATTATTATAACATGTTAATTCTCGGCATAGAAACATCCTGTGACGATACTGGAATATCCGTCCTGAACGCGACCCCGACCAAAGTCGGGGTTAAATTTGATATTTTATCGAATGTCGTATCCTCACAAATTAAAACCCATGCGCCGTTCGGCGGAGTAGTGCCGAATTTGGCTGCGCGCGAACACCTGAAAAACATTGAACCGTGTTTAAAGACAGCACTCAAAGAAGCGGATCCGCCAGCCGGCGGAATAAAAATGGAAGACGTCGATTTAATCGCCGTTACTTACGGCCCGGGACTAATCCCCTCGCTTTTAATCGGAGTAAATTTTGCCAAAGCATTGGCATATAAATTCAAAAAACCGATTATCGACATAAACCATATTGAAGCGCATATAGTCGCAGCTCTTGGTGGCGGAAATTCGAAATTTCCGGCGATTGCACTGGTGGTGTCTGGCGGGCACACACAATTAGTGTTAGTGAAAAAAATCGGCAACTATAAAATTATCGGCGAAACCAGAGATGATGCTGCCGGAGAATGTTTTGATAAGGTGGCAAAACTCTTAAATTTGGGGTACCCGGGAGGCCCAGCCATTTCTCGGGAAGCCGAGAAATGGAAATCCCAATTTTCAATTTCTAATTTTCAATTGCCGCGACCAATGATTAATCATAAAAATTATGATTTCAGCTTTTCCGGATTAAAAACAGCGGTGCTTTATTTGACCCAAAAGTTAAAAATCCCCGCCCATAGCGGGTCCGCCTCGGGCGGAAAAAATCAAAATTTCATCCAAGAATTATGCTACGAAACCCAGCAAGCGATTATTGATGTTTTAATTAATAAAACCATTCGTGCGGCTAAAGAATATCGGGCAAAAACCGTGATTCTTGCGGGTGGGGTTGCCGCCAACAAAGAATTAAGAGAACAACTGGCTATCGCGGTGAAAAAGATTCCTAATTCCCTGTTTTTAATTCCCGATTTTAAACTTTGTACCGATAATGGCGCAATGATTGCCATTGCCGGATATTTCAATCAAAAAAAGACAAAACCTTCGAATTGGAAAACCATTAAAGCAGATGCGAATCTAAGATTGTCTTAAAAAGCAAAAAATGAGATAATAATATTATGGAGATTCCTAGGGCCTATGAACCAAAACAGGTTGAAGGAGAAATTTATAACCTTTGGGAAAGGGGTGGTTTTTTTTCGCCCAGAAATCCGAAAAACAAAAAGGATAAACCATTTGTAATTGCCATTCCCCCGCCGAATATCACCGGCTCCCTGCATATGGGACACGCCCTGAATAATACGATTCAGGATGTAGTGGCCAGATACCACAGAATGAATCAGAAATCCGTGCTTTGGATTCCGGGAAGCGACCATGCAGGAATAGCTACGCAAAATAAAGTTGAAAAAGAGCTAAAAAAAGAAGGAATAAGCCGATACGACCTGGGAAGAGAAAAATTTGTCGAAAGAGTGTGGCAATGGAAGGAAAAATACGGAAATCTCATTCTTGAACAATTGAAAAAGCTTGGCTGTTCCTGCGACTGGTCAAGAACCAGATTCACCCTGGACAAAGAATATGTAAAAGCGGTAGAAACCGCATTTTTGCACTATCATAAAAAAGGATGGATTTATCAGGGTCCGAGAATCGTCAATTGGTGCCCAAGATGTTCGACTGCGATTTCCGATATCGAAATAAGATACGTCCCGCATAAGGCTAAGCTTTGGTATATTAAATACGAAATCAAAAATCAAAAATCTCAGCCTAAGGCTGATCCGCCTCGGGCGGAAAAAATCAAAAATTATATAGTTGTCGCAACTACCCGGCCCGAGACTATGCTTGGCGATACCGCGGTGGCGGTTAATCCTAAAGATGCGCGCTATAAAAATTTAATCGGTAAAACCGCAATTCTGCCTTTAATAAACCGCGAAATTCCGATTATTTCCGACAGATTAATCGATGCCGAGTTCGGTACGGGCGCGGTAAAAATCACTCCTGCCCACGACGCAGTGGATAATAAAATCGGAAAAACCAATAAACTTGAAACGATAAATATTATTGGCGAAGACGGAAAAATCACTAAAGATGGCGGCGAATACGCGGGACTGAAAATTATTGAGGCGCGAAATAAAATTGTCGAAGACCTAAAAGCGCAAAACCTTCTGGAAAAAGAAGAGGATTATGAACATTCTTTGGCAATTTGCGACCGGTGCGAAACCCCGATTGAACCCCTAATTTCCAAGCAATGGTTTCTGAAAATGGACAAATTGGCAAAACCGGCAATTGATGCAGTCAAAAAGGATAAAATCAAATTCACGCCCAAACGCTACAAAAAAATCTATCTCGATTGGATGAACAAAATCGACGATTGGTGCATTTCCCGACAGCTTTGGTGGGGACATAAAATTCCCCTCGAAGGAGAAACCGATGTTCTGGATACCTGGTTTTCTTCGGCGTTATGGCCATTTGCGACGCTTGGGTGGCCGGAAAAAACCGAAGACCTTAAGAATTTTTATCCTACCACCCTACTTTCAACCGCCCAAGACATTATTTACCTATGGGTTGCAAGAATGATTTTTTCGAGCTTAGAATTTCTGAAAACAATTCCCTTTAAAGATGTTTATATCCACGCAACGGTTTTGAATATCGAGGGAAAAAGAATGAGCAAGTCCCTGGACACGGGAATCGACCCCTTGGAACTTATAGAAAAATACGGCGCAGACGCAACTAGATTCGGATTATTATACATCACCAGCCAGGAACAACAAGCAATAAAATTTTCCGAAGATTCCGCAAAGGCAAGTAGAAATTTCTGTAATAAGCTCTGGAACATCAATCGTTTCATTCAAATATTTTCGGACAAACCACAATATAAATCCCTTAAAGACAAAAACCTAACTCTTGCCGATAAATGGATTTTAAGCAGATTAAATACAATTATCGAATCAACCACGGAAAAAATAGAAAATTATCAGCTGGGAGAGGCTTCTCGGGAACTTTACGATTTTGTTTGGCACGAATATGCGGATTGGTATATTGAAATTAGTAAGGCCCAAGAAAAAAATGTTAATATTCATGTTTTTGAAAACATATTAAGGCTTTCGCATCCGTTCATTCCATTTATTACCGAAAAAATCTGGCAAATGAATTATAAAAAAGAAAACGCACTGATAATTTCCGAATGGCCAAAATGCGACAAAAGTTTAATCGACAAAAAAATAGAATCAAAATTCGAAAAAATAAGAAAAGAAAAAGTTGAGGAAAGAAAAAGCAAAAATAATTTATGAAATTTATTGCCGCCATTATCCTGGCCCCCCTCCCCAGTCTTATCTGGCTTTCGTTTTATCTGCGTAAAGACAAGCACCCCGAGCCGAATAGATTAATTATAAAAATATTCCTTTTGGGGGTTATAATTGTTCCTTTGGCGGGAATCTTGGAACAGGGTTTCTTCCTCGGTACCGAAAAATTTCCTTTTTTGAATAAATTGATTCTTATTGTTGTCGTTTTCGCCTTTATCGAAGAACTTATGAAGTACCTGGTGGTAAAATTCGGCATTTTGAAAAATGCGGAATTCGACGAACCGATAGATGCGATGATTTATATGATTATTGCCGGATTAGGATTTGCCGCTGCCGAAAACATCTATCTTTTGAGCCAAATTTATCCTCAAAATCAATATTTCCTGGAAACGTTGGAATTTTTAACTACCCGGTTCTTGGGTGCAACTTTTTTACACGCCCTGGCCTGTGGGATAACCGGTTATTTCCTTGCCGCTTCCCTGTTAATAAGGTCTAAGATCAGAAAAATATTTACAGCAGGAGGAATTATTGCGGCCACAATATTGCATTCGGTTTTCAACTACATTATAATATTAAATAGCCAAGGAGAAATCGACGGCATAGAAAGGAATTTGTGCCTTCTGATTATTCTTGTTTCTACGGCAATCATTATTTCTCTGATGTTTAAAAAAGCAAATAAATATCGTTCGATTTGTAAAATATAAAAAATAACCCACGAAACACATATGAGTCCTTCATTTTTCGAAAAAATCGCCGGTATCACGAATGAAGAAGAAGCCGAAACGCCTCAAAGGGTCGATAAAGGGCCAAAAATCAAAAAAGAAAACGTTAAAAACCAATCTTTGAATATGCCAAAAACAAAAAAAATAAAAGACGAGACAAACGAAATAAAAGAAGTTGAAACTTTTACCGAAGAAAATGAACCGGTCAAGGAAAAAAGCTGGTTAGAAGAGGCGGAAACCGAAGAGGGACAATTAACCATTGATGTTTATCAAACAGACCAAGATATTGTGATAAAATCAACCATTGCCGGAGTAAAGCCGGAAGACATAGATATTAGCATTAATAATGATATGGTCACAATCAGGGGGAAAAGAACAAAGGAAGAACAAATAAATGCGGAGAATTATTATTATCAGGAACTTTACTGGGGAACGTTCTCGCGCTCGGTAATTCTTCCTAGCGAAGTCGACCCCGACAAGACAAGGGCAACAATTAAAAACGGAATTCTTACCATAAAACTGCCAAAATCGGAAAAGACGAAAATCAAGAAAATAAATGTTGTTAAAAACGAGGAATAATCCAAAACCCGAATATGAAATAAAAATATCCCGCAATGCCGCGGGATATTTAAATTAAGCGCCCAAACGCCTATAGAATATCCATATAAAGAGCCATGGTTTCTTCCGCTGTTTTCTGCCAATTGTATTTCTTTGTCCTCTCAAATCCTTTTTTTATCAGAACGTCTTTCAAACTTCTATCGGAAATAACTTTTTTTATCTTTTCGGCCATATCATTAATATCGAAAGGATTAAAATACATCGCGGAATCTCCCAAGATCTCCGGCAAACACGAAACATTGGAGGCAACAATCGCCACCCCTCTCTTCATCGCCTCCAGGGCGGGCAAACCAAAACCTTCACAGAGAGAAGGAAAAACATATAAATCGGCTCCTCTATATAGATTGTTTAATCTGTTGTCATCGATGTATCCGGTGAATATAATTCCGTCTTCTTCGCTGTGGGTTTTACCGCCGACCAAAACCAAAGAATAATTCGGATACAGTTTTCGGATTTTTTTCCTAAAAACAAAAATCAATCTTTTCAGATTTTTATGCGGATAAAAATTCCCCACGTAAAGCAAATATTTTTCAGCTAACTCCCTCATAAATAACTTTTATTTTTTCTTGATCGGTTTTGCAAAAACTCAAAATATCTTTTTTGGTATATTCGGAAACCGCAATAATTCTATCTGCTTTTTTTATCGCGTTGGAAAAAATCAAACCATAAAAAAACTTTTTTAACGGGTTTTTAAACGGAGGAAAAGCCCTCCAGGTCAAATCATGAACAGTGAGTACAATTTTGTTCCTGGTTTTATAAAAAACAGGAAACGGCAAACAAGTGAAATGAATCATATCCAGATCCAAATCGCAGGATTTCATTTTTTTATCTATTTTAAAGGGCCATAAAGAATTATGGCCAATTAATATTTTCCGGAAATTCGGATTTCGGGGAGTATACTCTTTTTCCCTGCCCCTATTAAGAAAGATGAAGTATTGGTTTATTTTATCGATATTTTCCAGATTTATTATCAAATTCTCGACATATCTGCCGAATCCTTTATCTTTTGAGCCGAAAAATCTGGCATCAATGCCGATTTTTTTTATTTCTTCCATACTTTTTCGAATACATCCAAAAACTCATCTGCGGTTTTACTCCAATCGAATAATTTAGCGCGCCGCAAGCCCCTTTCCACTAAAGCCTCTCTCAGGTTGCTATCTTCTAAAATGTCTTTGATGGCAAGAGCAATTTCATCGGTATTTTGCGGATCGAACATTATTGCCGAATCCCCCACGACTTCCGGTAAAGACGATCTATTGGAAACCGCGGTCGGTATACCGCAAGCCATCGCTTCAAGCGGCGGAAAACCGAAGCCCTCGAAAAAACTCGGATAAACAAAAATCTTTGCCAAGCCATATAAATATGGCCTATCTTCTTCATCGATAAACCCGGTAACGATAATGTCGTTCTTATACGGAGAATTGCCGATTTTTCCGAAAACATCATTGTATAGCCAGCCCCTGTTCCCCGCTATCACCAATTTCAATTTTTTAAAATCGAAAAAGTTTTTCTTTTCGCTTTTTACCACACCTTCGAAACCATCCCATTGAACTTCCAAGGGAATCTTTGTTTCCTGTTTTTTTATTTTTTCGAATGCCTCAATCAATCCCGAAATATTTTTTCTTGGCTCAATTGTTCCGAAATAAAGGATAAAACTATCCGGCAAATTGTATTTTTCTTTTACTTTCGGAAGTTTCGGGTCGGTTTTTTCCACTCTTTTAAATTCTTCTCCTGCCGCGGGATAAATAACTTTGATTTTTTCTTGAGGGATTCCGTAAAGATTAATCAAGTCGTTCTTGGTCGAATCGGATACCGCAATAATCAAATCAGCCTTTCTAGCTTGGTTCTTGGGATAAATGAATTTATGCCAAATTAATTTCGAAAAAGAAAAAAGTTCCGGAAAACGGACAAAGGAAAGATCGTGAAAAACAACAATCGTTTTGGTTCTTCCGCTTACCGGCAAAAGCAGAAAATGGGGGCTTAGAAAAATATCGACCCCACCGACAACTCTATCAATTTTAGGAAGCTTCAAGAAGCGCAAAAATAAATCAAAAATCCGATTGGGAATCCTCAACGTCTTGATTTTTACATTGCTTGAATTCAACCAGGGATAATCGAGTTTCGGCTTTTTGAATCCATTACAAAACAATTTATATTTAATGGCTCTGTTTTTTTTCAAAAGGCCGGATAGAAGATTAACGGTATAATTTTCCACCCCCGTTCTGGTTCCTTTGGCCAGAATTCTAATGTCTATTCCGATGTTCATGATACGCTTTTTCTATGAATTCTTTAATTTTTTCTCTGAAAATATTTTTATCGAACTTTTCGGCATGCGCATGTATTTTACGAGAGTCGAAATTATCGGGATTAAATTTTTTTACGGCGACCATCAAAGAACCCACTTTTTGCTCGTCGAAAAATAAACCGGTCTCCCCCTCTTTGATGCTCTCCAGCGCCCCGCCTCCGCGATAAGCGATTACCGGCCTTCCGCAAGCCATTGCTTCAAGCGCAACGATTCCAAAGTCTTCTTCTTGGGGAAAAATCAGGGCCTGACAATTTTGATAATACTCTCTTAATTTTTCGTCGTCTATGTCTCCTAAAAACTCAATATTCCAATTAGCTCTTTTTTTTAATTTTTTCATTTCCGGTCCGGTACCGATAATTTTTAAAGAGGCTCCCAGCTCGTTAAAAACATCGATTGCCAAATCAAAGCGCTTATAGACCAATAATCTTCCTACCATCAGAAAATATTTTTCTATTTTTTTGCCCGGAAAAAATTTTCCGGTATCAACGGGCGGATGAATTACCTCTGCATCGCTTTTATAATATTTCTTGATTCTGGTAGCAACGAATTTCGAATTGCAGATGAATTTATCCACGCGAAAAGCTGCCTCCCTATCCCAAAGACGCAAATAATTCATAAATAAGGGAACAAGCGGTTTGGCCCAAAAAGATATATTAAATTCCCGAACATATTTATGACTGTCGTCCCAAGCATAACGTATTGGAGTGTGACAATAACAAATATGCAATGTTTCCGGCTTGGTGATTATGCCCTTACTGAATGCGGCGGAATCGGAAATAACCAAATCGTAATCCGATAGATCAAACCCCTCCACGGCAAAGGGCATGAGTGGCGGGAATAAACGGTGATGGGATTTGGCAAAAGGAATTTTTTGCAAAAACGAGGCCCGGATTTCTTTTCCGGGCAAAATCCTCTTGACCAGACCATGGTCGTAAACTAAAGTATAAATCGGAGCATTGGGAAAAATTTCCGTAAAAACCTCCAATACTTTTTCCGCCCCTCCGTATTGATTCAAGTAATCGTGAACTAATGCTACTTTCATAAAATAAAATTAACAAGCAGACCTATCCTTAAATAGAACAATTAATGTTTTTAACAGAATATATATGTCCTTGCCCATAGACCAGTTTTCGATATAGTAAGTATCCAATTTCACTTCTTCTTCAAACGGCAAATCCGAGCTTCCGCTAATTTGCGCTGTGCCCGTCACCCCCGGTTTAATTAATAAAACCTTCTTGTGATGTTTTTCGTATTTTTCTATTTCGTCGGGCTGGTGTGGCCTTGGCCCAACAAGACTGATTTCTCCTCTTAAAACATTAATCAGTTGCGGCAGCTCGTCAATGCGATATTTCCTTAAAAATCTGCCGATTTTGGTTATTCTTGGGTCATTCTTCATTTTAAATAACGGGCCATCATTTCTCTCGTTGTATTGCCACAAATCCTTTTTCATTTCTTCGGCGTTTTTCACCATTGAACGGAATTTAAAAAGATAAAACTCTTTCCTCTGGCTGATTCTTTTCAGTTTTACGAAAACCGGCCCATTCGAATCCAATTTGATGAATATCGCAATAATCAGAAAGAGCGGTGAAAGAATTGTCAGTCCGATAGAAGAACCGACAAAATCTACAGTTCTTTTGATTATTTTACCCCAACCGTCAAGAGGAGTCTTTTTTATTTCAATTAAGGGCACTCCGTCAAAAGTATTCATTTCAACGTTTGTGGTGAGCGCCTGAAACAAATTGGGCACAAACTTGAAATCGATTCTTTGTTCTTCGCAAAAATCCAAAACCTCCAAAACATCATTCCTTTCGTATTTATAACTGGCAAGAATAACTTCGTCGGTGTGTGCGCCTTCGCCAAGAATAAAATTTTTGATTTTATCGATATCTATGTCGGAGAAATGCCGAATTATCCGATATCCCAATTCTGGGTTGGTTTTTATCTCTTTGATTATTTTTTTCGTTATCCTGTCTTCTCCAATCACCACGACATTATGTATCCCAACGGCGTATTTGCCGACCAGATAGCGCTGAAGCCTTTTAACGAAAAATCTGCCCAAGGAAATAAAAATTATGGCGAAAACCCAAGCCGCCAAAACAATAAATCGAGACTCAAAAAGTTCCCGGCTGAAAAAAATATAAAGGATAACCATTAAAAGTGTTGCCGAAACCGCAACTATTATCTGAAAAAATTCTTTAAATAGTTTTTTCTGCGCAGTAATCTTATAAAGTCCGGAAATGGCAAAAATCATAATTCCGAAAAAAGAAACCGCCAAAAGCAGGAAAAAATACCGTTCAAAGGGAAGATTCAGCGTGAACAAAACCGGTCTCCATTTGACGACGAGCGGACTCACACGTAAAAAATAAGCAACCATGCCCGCAGCCAAAAACATAAAAAAATCGACCGGAACCAATAATGCGCTAAAAATTAATTCGGATCTTTTCACCCCATTACTAGATTTCCGACATTTTTAATATCGGAATTCTCTGAATTAATAATTATTAACCTTGGCAAATGTCTTAATTTTACCCCGCGTGTATTCATCCCGATAAATCGGGACAGTCGGAAATTCAGTACGGGGTTCATTAGTTTAATTGTAGCTCCGTTTGCCTATAAAAATCAACCCTTCGGGCAATCAAAAAACCCCTAAAATTAAGGGTTTTTTGACGTCGGGCAAGCCGTAAGCCGAATTCTGTGCCCCCGATATAATCGAGGCAATGATCATTTATCTGGGCCCAATATTACTATTAGGCTCGAGCGAGCTACCTTTCACTGGCAGAAAATCATTAACACCTCCCACCAGATTATTTACTCTTGCACCCACCTAGAAGTTTAGCCGTTTCACTCCCTCAATTTCTTGAGGGCATCGTCACTGTTCGCATTCCTATTCTTACGAACGACGGGAGTTACCCGTTAGGCTTTTCTCCGAAAAATTTCAGAGAGAGTGTTCGGACTTTCCTCCCTCCGCAACGCGGAGAGTAATCATCTCACTTACCCGACGATAAAACGATACCAAAAAAAATAGTAAAAGTCAATAGTTTAAATTCCCGGTAATCCCTCGCTGACCCTCTTTGAATCAAGGGCCTTATTGACCAGCCTATCCGCTTCCCAATTTTTTTCCCGAGGAACGTGAACGAATTTTACTTCACCAAAATCAATTTTTAAGTTCCAGGTTTTAAGAAAAAGTTGCTCAATTTTTCTGTCCAGAATTTTATACTTTCCGTTCATCTGTTTAACCACGAACTCGCTGTCTGTCTTAATTTCGATTTCCATGGTCTTCGCCTTTTTCCCGCCAAAAAGGAGCTTTGCTTTTTGTAAAGCAAAAATCAATGATTCGTATTCGGCTTCATTGTTGGTGGCACGGCCGATTTTCTCCGCATATTCTTTGATTACCCTTCCTTTTTCTTCGGTCAAAATCACCCCAATTGCCGCGGGCCCGGGATTTCCCCTCGAACCACCATCACAATAAATAATTACCTTCATGATTTCTTTAAATCTACGATTTTTAATTGTAATTCTCTGGTTCCATTCCACTCGTTAGCAATCATTTCAAAAACAATATCCACTCTTTCCCCTAATTTAATTTTATCACAAAAGCTTGCCAAGCCAAAGCCGATCGCTTTAAGTCTTTTTGTCCCCTTTCCGGTTTCTTTTTCCAGGGATAATTTTAAATGACAGTCATTATTCCCCACGCTTTTCATTTCGGTTATTTTCACCCCCCTGAGTAAAAACAGAGGCGCGGGATTCCCCTCTCCAAATGGAGCCATTTTTTCCAATTGTTCAAAGGTAACCCAATTTAACTCATTGATATCAATGTCCGTATCAATATAAAGATAAGGAGTTATCTCCTCGATGTCCAATTCTCGGCTACTGTATTTTTCCATTGCCTGATGGAAGTCTTTCAAATTTTTATTCAGAATCCTGAACCCCGCTGCGCCATAATGTCCACCAAATTCGGTTAAAAATTTCTTACATGCTGTTAGCGCCTTAACCACATTAAATCCCGGCACCCCCCTTGCCGAACCAATGCTGCTGTCTTTAAGCTTCTGATAAATAAAACATGGAAGAAAAAATTCATCTGTTAATTTCTGGGCAACCAGACCAACAATCCCCGCTATCCATGTTTCATCCCCCTCGAAAATTATTTTTCTTTTTTGGGAATAATTCAAAACCCTGTTTCTTGCTTCCTTTAAAATTCTTTCTGTTGTTCTTTGACGTTCCTGATTTTTCTGCTCCAGTTTCAACGATACTTCCCTGGCATTCTCTTCGCTTGTAGCGGTTAAAAGTTTATATGCGGTGGTTCCGTGATCGATTCTACTTGCTGCATTTAGTCTTGGCCCAAGAATAAATCCCAACGTATAAGTATTTAAATTTGTCTCAAGGGTTTGGGGATTAAAAACAGGCTTAACCCTGGCAATTTTCATCAATTCCCTTAAACCAATTCTTTTGGTTTGGGATAGAACTATCAAACCATATCTTACCAATGTTCTGTTTTCGCCCAAAAGTAACATTGAATCCGTAACCGTGGCTATGGCCACTAAGTCAAGAAGCCATTTTTCTTTTTGAACGGGAATTTTTTTGGTTCGAAAAAAAGCCTGTAAAACCTTAAAGGCAACTCCGGTTGCCGCAAGATTCTTAAAGGGATATTTATCGCCCTTTTGTTTTGGGTCGATAATTGCCAATGCTTGGGGTAATTTTTTGGGAATTTCATGATGATCAACAATAATTACGTCTATTCCCAGCTTATTGGCCAATTTTACTTCTTCGACATCGGTAATTCCGCAATCGATAGTTAAAATCAATGTTACGCCCTTTTCTGCAATTTCTTCAATGGCCCTAAGATTCAATCCGTATCCTTCTTTGTTTCTGTCCGGAATATAAATATCCGGCTCAATGCCGACAGATTTTAAAATCTCAGTTAAGATGACTCCGCCACAAATTCCGTCAGCATCGTAATCGGCAAAAACGACCACCTTTTCTTTTCTTTCCGCCGCTCGGTCAACTCTTTTTATCAATAAATTCACGTCTTTCAATAAAAACGGATCGTGAAGATCCTGATCGTAATCCGGATTAAAAAACTCGTCAATTACTTTTTGGTTTCGCAAATTCCTATCCCAAAGCAATTGCAAGGTTAATTTCGAATGTTCGGGAAATTTTTCGAAAAATTCTTTCGGTGCTTTTTTATTCAGTTTCCAAATTTTATTCATTGATTCAGTGCCTCTATCCCCGGCAAGGTTTCATTTACTAGATAGTCCAGCATTGCTCCGCCGCCAGTAGAAAGAAAATCGAATACTTTTTCTTTTTTAATTTCATTAATAAAGGCAATGGTGTCTCCCCCGCCAACAATTGAATAGGCTCCGCTTTTATGAATTGCTTCCACCGCCTCCGTCGAACTTTTGTCAAAGGGTTTTTGTCCGGTTAGTCCCAATGGACCGTTCCAAATAATGGTTTTCGCTCCCTTGATCAAGTTTGTGAATAAATCAATTGTCTTCAAACCGATATCCAGCGCCTTCTCGCCCTTTTTCAAATTTCCCAGTTCCCGATAATGCGTTTTTTCTCCGTCCCAGATACTCAAATCTATGGGCAAGAAAAGTTTCGGGTTCTTGAGATTAATTTTTTCTATGTCGGAAAAAGATTCTTTATCGATTGTCGAATCGGCCATGTCAAACCCTTGCTTGGCAAAAACCGTATTTGCCAACGCCCCGCCAATTAAAACTCTATCGGCAATACGTAAAAATTTATTGATTACTTTTATTTTGGTGGAAATTTTCGCTCCGCCGATAATCGCAATCAACGGCTTTCGGGGATGAAACAAAATCTTATTCAGTTCACTGATTTCCTTTCCTAGGCTAAAACCCGCAGCCGCGGGTAAATATTCGGGGATACCGACAATCGAAGCATGTTCACGATGACAAACCGGAAACGCCTCATTGATAAAAATGTTTCCCAATTTTGCCAGTTCCTGGGCAAATTCCACGGAATTTTCTTCTTCGCGCGCATCGAATCTTAAATTTTCCAACATCAAAATGTTTTCCGGATTCATTGTCTCGGTCATCTTTTCAACTTGCTTGCCCGAAGATTTTATAGAAAAAGTAACTTCTTTTTTCAATAGTTCCCCCAACCTCTTGGCTGTAGGTTTTAACGAAAATTTCTTCACCTTCTTACCCTCGGGCCTGCCGAGGTGGGAAATCAGAACAATCCTGCATTTATTTTTAAGCAAATATTCGATTGTGGTTAAACTTTCCTTGATTCTGAAATCGTCTTCGATATTACCCTTATTGTCCATCGGCACATCAAAATTAACGCGCACTAAAGCGCGTTTATTTTTTAAATCAATATCCCTTAAAGTTTTTATACTAGACATTTTCCGCGCATTTTACCGTTTTCACAAACTCATCGGCCTTTATGCTGGCACCACCCACTAAGGCTCCTTCGAAGCCAATCTCAAGATAGTTATTGATAATTTTACTATCTACGCTTCCACCGTAAATAATTTTACCATCAAATCTTTGCCGTATAAAATTAAACATTTTTTTACTATACTCGGGGGAACAGATTTCTCCACCGCTGGTGCTTATTGCCCAAATCGGCTCGTAGGCAATAATTATTTTTTTAATATCTTCTTTTTCTATTCCGCTCAAATCTTTCTCTAGCTGACTAACAACAATTGTTTTCGCATCCTCTCCTTTTTTCTCTCCGACGCATAAAATTGGAACCAATCCGAATTTTAAAACGGCTTTCAATTTTTTGTTAATCATCTCGTCGTTTTCCTGAAAATAGATTCTTCTTTCCGAATGACCGACAATCACATACTTAACCCTCAAATCTTTCAGCGTTTTTGGTGATATTTCGCCCGTGTAGGCGCCTTTTTCTTCCCAGTGACAATTCTGTGCGCCTAATGTAAATTTTGCGCCAGAAGGTCTGATTTTGCTGTCCAAATAACAAAATGGCGGACAAATCACCGCATCAAGATTTTTTACTCCATTAAAAAGCTCTTTGGCCTCAGCCAGAGTGGAGGGATTCATTTTCCAGTTGGCGACGATTAAAGGTTTCATATGTTTTTGTTTTTCCCGCCCGAGGCGGATCCGCCCTGAGCGGAAACTTTTTTATAAATAAATAAAACAATTAAAGCAATTAATGCAATCAGAATCAACCAATCGAATTTTCGGAAATAAATTTCGATGTTTTTCCAGTTTTCTCCCAAAAATACGCCGATATAAGCAAGCAGGGCCGACCAAAAAAAAGAACCAATAAAAGTATAGAAACAAAATCTAACGAAAGGCATTCGGGCAATTCCGGCCGGAAGAGAAATAAATGTTCTGACCACGGGTAAAAGCCGAGAGAAAAAAACACTGATACTTCCATGTTTACTAAAAAATCTTTGCGATTTATCAAGTTCGTCTTTACCGATTAAAACGTATTTTCCGTATTTTTCGATAAACGGCCTGCCGCCATAAACGCCAATAGCGTAAGCAACAACTGAACCGATTAAATTTCCGCATGCGCCAAAAACAACTACTAACCATATGGAAAGCTTTCCGGAAACCGTTAAAAAACCCGCAAAGGGCATAATTACTTCCGATGGCACGGGAATACAAGCACTCTCTATTGCCATTAAAAGCGTAATGCCGAAATAACCCGAATCGGAAATTATCTTGATTACCAGATTGGCGACACTCGCAAGAACATCTGTAATCATTTTTGATTCCTTAAAAATTTAGCCACTTCTTCTGGCTTGATAGCGATAACTTCTATGCCTGTTCCGAGCTCGATTCCCGCCCAAGTGTTTGTCTTGGGATAAATTTCAATATGCCAATGATAATAACCGTAATCTTTCCCGTCACACGGAGCAGTATGAATAAAAAAATTAAAAGCGGGGTCTTTCAGTTTTTTATAAAGCCGATGAACAGATTGCCACAACGCTTCGGCTAAATACTTTCTTTCGATATCGCTGATTTTTTCGAAATTGGATTTATGTTTACGGGGATAGATTCTGATTTCAAAATTTACCCTGGGAACAAACGGAGAGAAAACAATAAAATATTCGTTCTGGAAAATACACCTTCTTTCTTCTTTTTCCCAGTTCAGCATCGTGCAATGAACGCACTTTCTATGTTCGTCGTGATATTCTTTTGCGCCCCGTAAACTTCTTCTGACGTCAGCCGGAATTATCGGCAATGCAATTAATTGTGAATGCGGATGAGGAATTGTTGCCCCGGCTTCTTTGCCATGATTATGAAAAATGAAAATATAGTTTACGCATTTGTGTTCCATCAGCGCCAAGTAACGCTCTTGATAGGCTCTCAAAACTTCGGCGACTTCATCAGCAGACATCAATGCCAGATGCTTCTTATGGTCGCGGGTAATGATTATTTCATGGAAACCCGAACCGTCCATCATTGTGTATGGCCCCTCTTTGTAGGTTTCCGAACAATCTCCCGGACCCAATGCAGGGAACTTGTTTTTTATCACCTGTACTGTCCAATCTTTCACCAGCTTTTTGACTCCCCTCGCTTTCTTCTGTTTGTTGTCTTTGTAATAAATTAAAAGCGGCTCGCTATGGCCAGTGGCTTGCGGGTTTTCAAACGGACATTCGGAAATTTTCTGTTCAAATTTTTGCCTACCTCTGTTCTTGAATGAATTGGGTGCCTTTGCTCTACCCGTCGCCACCACCATCCAATCATCGCTCACTAAATCCTGTCTTAATTCGGCAACGTTCTGAAACTCCTTTTTAGGTTGTTTCTTCTTGAAATCGGAAATTTTCATATTATTTAATTTGCTTCAACCCATATTTATCGGTTATTAAATTATATTTTATCTGAAAAAGCTCAATGAAAACTTTCAAATATGCTGTTAATTTTACGCGGCTGTTAGGGTTGTTAATCCAGTAGACGGGGAATAAACCGATTTTAAAACCCAGATTCTTCGCCAGCGCCAAAGCTTCAATGTCAAAACCCCAACGATCAATCAATGTTCGCGAAAAAACCTCTTTGGTTGCCTTAGCTGAGAAAATCTTAAAACCGCATTGAGTGTCCCAAATTCCCCAAAGTACCAAAATCTGAATCAGAATATTGCCGATATCTCCCAAGCGGCGCTTTAAAAAAGATTGCGGAACAGCCTGTTTGGCTTCTTTATTGTCTCGAGAATCACGCGTGCCAATCGCAACACCATGTCCCTGTTCCAGCAGAGGCCATGCCTTTTCCACATGGTCTATGGTTGTAGCGTTATCTGCATCGGTAAAAAGCCTAAATTCACCTCTTGACTCAAGCATGCCCTGACGCACAACCCAACCCTTACCATGATTCTCTTTGTTATTGATTACTCTAAGATTTTTTACCAATTCCCTCATTTTCTCGGCTATTTGAACCGTGTTATCTTTAGAGCCGTCGCTAACCACTAAAATCTCGTAAGCGTATTTTTGCTTCGAAAGATATTTATCGATATCTAAAAGCGTAGTGGAAATAGTTTTTTCCTCGTTATATGCCGGTATTACAACCGACAAATATATTTTGTTGTCCACCCCGATAGTAGATTTCCGACATTTTTAATATCGGATTTCTAAGGTTAATAATTATTAATTATAGTAGATTTTTAATATTACCCCGCGCGTTTTCGGCCCGCCCCTGGCGGACCAGTCGGAAATTCACTACGGGGTCCATAATTAAATTATATCACAACTTGATTAAACAAAAAATCCCGCTACTTGGCGGGATTTTCTAGGTCTTGGTTAATATTTTCGGACCCTTTTTCGTAATCACGACCGTGTGTTCGAAATGCGCGCAAAGACTATTGTCCAACATTTTATAACTGAATCTGTCTTCTCCCCTTTTAATGCGCCAATTACCCATTGTAACCATCGGCTCAAGAGCCAAAACCATGCCTTGTTTTAATTCGGTTCCTCCGCCTTTTGTTCCATAATTTAAAATCTGCGGGTCTTCATGTACTGCCTTGCCGACCCCATGGCCAACCAATTCCCGAATCACGCTAAATCCGTTTTTTTCGACATAACTCTGAATTGCCCAACCAATATCTCCAAGGCGTTTTCCTGATTTACATTGCTTAATGGCAATTTCCAGAGATTTTTTGGTAACATCAATCAATTTCTTGGTCTTAGAATCAATTTTGCCAATAGGAACAGTAATCGCCGCGTCAGTACAAAAACCTTTGTATCTGATACCTAGGTCTAGGGTCAGAATATCGCCGTTTTTTAAGACTCTCTTGTTCGGTACAGCATGAACGATTTCTTCGTTTACGGAAGTACAAAGCGCCGCAGGATAATCATTAAAACCCCTGAAGGATGGTTGGGCTCCAAAAGAAAAAATAAGGTCTTCGGCGACCTTATTTAAATATGCGGTGGTAATTCCGGGTTTAACTTTTTTGTTTAGGGCTTTTAGGATTTTAGCAAGAATTTTCCCGCCTTCCCGCATTATTTCGATTTCTTTTTCGGAGTAGATATTTACCATTTTATTGCCTTCAGAATGTCCCTGAAAACATTCTCTATGCTCTGCTCTCCGTTAATCGCAATCAATCTGCAGTGCTTTTTTAAATAATTCATAGCGGGTATTGTTCTTTGTCTATATATTCTGAATCGCTTTTTTATGTCCCCGACATCGTCGTCTGCTCTTCCTCTTTTGGGCAATCTTTCCAATGCTTCTTTTTCGGAAATATCGAGCAGGAGAAAAAGAGTGTTGTTTTTTCTCTCTAAAAAATCCAAAAATGCGTCCAGATCTTTCGCTTCTTGTAATCTTCTGGGAAATCCATCAGCCAAAATCATTTGATTCTTTTTGACGTTAAAAGCAATTTCGTACATCCACAAGGTTGTGGCCAAATCATCAAAGGGCAATCCACCGCTTTCAACCACTGTTTTTACTCTCTCACCAACATCTGTTTTTTCTGCGGATAATTTTCTGAATAATTGACCAGTGGAGACATAATAAGAATTGGGAAATTTCTTTAATAAAAGCTTGGCCTGCGTTCCCTTGCCCGAACCAGGAGGACCAATTAAAATAAAATCCAATGGTTTTTTAGAAACCCTCATAATCCCTCATGGTTAATTGTCCCTCGACTTGTTTCATTGTCTCTAAGACCACAGAAACAACAATTAAAACCGCGGTTCCTCCAATACTCATATTGGAAAGCCCGGTGGCTTGAGTGACGACTGTCGGCAAAACCGCAATTAAGCCCAAAAATAACGCTCCGACCAAAGTGATGCGATTCAAAATATGATAAAAAAGGCTGGCGGTATTTTCTCCCGGCCTGATGCCCGGAACAAAACCGCCTTGCTTTTGAATATTTTCCGCAATTGCTTTCGGGTCGAATGTAACTGCCGTATAAAAAAACGTAAAGGCAACCACCAATACAAAATAGATTATGGCATAAAAAATTTGGTTCTCGAAAACCCCGCCGATAAATCTCGCGCCATTGGCGATAAGTTGGTTTGGGACATTAGATAAAAACTTGGCAATCATTCCCGGAAAAAGCATAATCGAAAGCGCGAAAATAATCGGAATTACTCCTGCCTGATTTACCCTTAAAGGTAAGTGTGTGGAAAAACCGCCGAACATTTTTCTACCCCTGACTCTTTTTGCGTAAGCAATGGGAATATTTCTGGTTCCTTCGTTAATAATGATTACCCCGGCAATAACCAAAACCGCTACAACAACAAAAGCAATGTACGAAGGTAATTGTTCCGGAGAAAAAGTCGCGATTATCTGACGGATGTCTGAAGGAATTCTCGCAATAATGCCGGCAAAAATCAAAATCGAAACACCGTTACCAATACCTTTTTCGGTAATCAACTCACCCAGCCACATCAAAAGCACGGAACCAGCGGTAATCACGGTTATCGTAATTGTCATGGAAAAAGTTGAAAGAGAGCCAATTACCCCCTGGTTCGACAGTAAAGCAATCATTCCGTAGGCATTCATGGCCGCCAAGGGAACAGTGAGAATTCTTCCGTATTGATTAAATTTATTTCTTCCTTCCGGTCCGGATTCATGATACATTTCCTTCAGTTTAGGGAAAATCATCGTCAAAAGCTGTAAGATAATCGTTGAAGTAATATAGGGACCCAAACCAAGCATGGCAATGGAGAAATTACTCATTGCTCCGCCGGTAAAAATATTAATCATTCCGAAAAGCTGATTATTTTCGAAAAATCCTTTTAGTTTTCCCAAATCCACACCAGGAACAGGAACATTGGAAATTATCCTAAAAACAACCAATAAACCCAAAACAAAAAGAATTTTGTTTCGCAGTTCCTTTATCTTGAAAAGTAAGAAAATTTTCTCCAACCATTTCATATTTATTGTTCAACTGCTTTTTTGACGGATTCCGACATTAAACAATTCTCTATTTTCAGTTTCTTTTTCAATTCCCCCGCGCCCAGAATCTTCACTTCCGGGACTTTCCCCTTTATTCTAGCAACTATGCCTTTTTCCAGCAATATTTCGGGGTTGACCAAATCACCGTCATTGAAAAATTTTTCCAGGTTTCTTAAATTCACGACTTTCGGTTTTCGATTAATGGACTTAAAGCGGTAACCTCTTTTCTTGGGAATTTTTTTGATAAAGTCACGAAGCTCCGGCCTCATTTTTCTGCCGGCTCTCGATTTCTGGCCCTTTACTCCTTTTCCGGAAAAAGTTCCGCGTTTTCCTCCACGGCCAACACGCTTCTTGCTTTTTTGCTTGTGAATCGGTTTTACCTGATGCAGTTGCATAAAATTATTTTAATTTCTCCAATGCCTTAATCGTTGCCCTGGCATTATTGAGTTTATTATTCGTTCTTCCTATGATTTTGGAGGTTATATTACTTATTCCGGCCAAATTACAAATCGTTCTTACTGTTCCTCCGGCAATAACACCGCGACCCTTTGCCGCTGGTTTTAACATAATTCTCGCTGCACTATACTTGGCTTCTATTCTGAAAGCGATCGAACCGTCACCGGTAATGGGAATTTCAATCATTTTTTTCTTTGCCTGTTTAACCGCCTTATCAACGGCCATGGTAACATCAGAGCCTTTGGCGATTCCCACGCCGACTTTTCCTTTTTTGTTTCCGATAACCACCACCGCACGAAAACTAAAACGTCTTCCACCGGCAGCCATACGGGCAGTTCTCCTGACATCCAATAATTTCTGTTCGAATTCAGGCGGTTCAGTTCCGCCGTCTTTAGATCTCGAAAATCCGCCCCTTCTTTGTCCTCTTTCTCCGCCGAATTCTCTTTTTGGTTTTTTTATTTCTTCGGTCATTTTTTTATTTATCCATTAAAATTTTAATCCTCCTTTTCTCGCGCCATCGGCAAGTGCCTTAATTCTCCCGTGATATTTATAACCGGCGCGATCGAAAATTACTTTCTCGATTTTTTTCTCAATAGCTTTTTTCGCCAATAACTCGCCAACCTGTTCGGCGACTTTTGATTTTTGACTCTTGGTTTTTGACTTTACCTCCGTGTCGCTGGCGATAAATAATGTCTTGTTTTTCTCGTCATCGATTAACTGACAATAAATATGCCTATTTGAACGAAAAACACAAAGACGAGGAACCGAGCTCGTACCCTTGATTTTTGCCCTGACGCGCCTGTGGCGAATATTTCTTTTTGCCTTTTTTCCGTTTTTCATGTTTTATGCCGAAGCAACTGCTTTTTTGCCCGCTTTTCTTCTTACGATTTCTTTTTCGTATCTGATACCCTTTCCCTTATACGGCTCGACTTTCCGCTTCAGTCTTATGTTCGCGGCAATCTGACCGACTAAATGTTTGTCTATTCCGGAAACAATAATCGCATTTTTCTCTACCTTAAATTCGATTCCTTTCGGAGCATCTATCTCTATTGAGTGAGAAAAGCCCAGACTCAAAACCAATTTATTTCCGTTTACCGCTGCTTTGTATCCGACGCCCTCGAACGTAAGTTTTTTTTCGAATCCCTTACTTACCCCAATAATCATATTACTGATCAAGGCCTGGTTCGTTCCCCAAAGCGCGGAGTTTTCTTTTTCGCCTTCTTTCAAGCTTATCAATAAATTGCCGTCTTTAACTTCCGCCAATATCTCATTAGCTAATTTCCGCGAAAGTTCTCCTTTCGATCCTTTCGCGATAATTAAATTATTGTTGATTTTCACATCAACGCCGATTGGAATTTGAATAACTTTTTTTCCGATTCGACTCATATTTTTACCAAACAATGAATAAAACTTCCCCGCCAGTATTCTTTTTTCTGGCATCACTCAGGGTCATTATTCCCTGCGAGGTTGATAAAACTACCGCACCTCTTTCCTTAGAGACCAACCCAAGTCTTTTTTTTGAAACATAGACTCTTTGACCGGGCTTACTGATTCTTTTCAGTCCCTGAATAAGGGGTTTTCTGCATTTTTCGTCTTTATATTTTAAAATAACTTCTATTTTCTTGTCCGTTGCTTTTCCTTTTTTCGATACCACGCCAAGATATTTTTCATTACTTAAAATACCTGCTAATTCGAACTTTATTTTCGAAAAAGGAAAATCCACAGTTTTATGCCCAACTGCTTGTGCATTACGAATACGTGTTAACATGTCGGAAATCGGATCTACCATGATGCTTTTTTAACACCGGGAATTTCTCCCTTATTGGCTAATTCACGAAAACAAATGCGGCACAAACCGAATTTTCGCATATAACCGTGTCTCCTCCCGCAACGAAAACATCTGCGGATTTTGCGCGTGGAAAATTTCGGTTTTTTGTTCGCTTTTGCAATCTGGGATGTTTTAGCCATATTAATTATTTATCTTTTTTAATCGGGAGACCCATTAGCCGGAAAAATTCCAGGGCCTCTTCTTTGGATTTTGCGTTCGTATTAATGGTTATTTCCAGACCGAAAATCTTCTTAATTTCCTCTTGAGAGATTTCAGGAAAAATGATATGTTCCTTGATTCCGATAGTAAGATTCCCCGATTTGTCGACCGATTTCGGTTCTAACCCCCTAAAGTCCCTGATTCTGGGGATGACAACATTAATCAAGCGGTCCGCAAAATCAAACATCATCTTGCCTCTTAGGGTTACCTTGTATCCTACAATCATTCCTTCTCTGACTTTAAATGCGGAGATCGCTCTTTTTGCGATTGTGGGAACGGCTTTCTGTCCGGTAATTGTCGTAATATCTCTAGCCACTAATTGCTGAACCTGTTCATCTCTTAAGACACTTCCAACGCCAACATTGACCACGATTTTTTTTATCATGGGAATCGAAAAATCATTCTTGTAGCCGAACTTTTTCTTCATTAACGGAATCACTTCTTTTTTGTATTTCTCTTCAAACATACTATATCTCTTGCCCGCATTTTTTGCAGGTTCTTACTTTTTTGTCACGACCCTGAAATATTAACCGGTATCCGATTCTCGTCGGTTTTTTACATTTTGTGCAAATCAGCTTTACGCTTGACGCGTCTATGGCGCGGGAAACTTCCACGCGCTGTCCCTTTTCTCCGCTTTTTTTCGGTCGAACATGTTTTTTGACTAAATTAAGATTTTCCACCATCAATTTATTTTCTTTAGGGAAAACCTCCACGACTTTACCGCTTTTGTTTTTGTCTTTGCCAGAAATTATTAAAACTGTGTCTCCGTTTTTTATCTTCATATGTTTAAATCACTTCTATTGCCAACGAAATTATTTTCGCGAAACCCCGATCTTTTAATTCTCTCGGGACCGGACCAAAGATTCTGTTCCCTTTCGGCTCTTCTCCCGCCAAAATTACTGCCGCGTTATCGTCAAAACGAATATAGCTGCCGTCCTTTCGACGATAGGCTTTTCTTTGTCTGACAATCACCGCTCTCACCACTTCTTTCTTTTTGACTATTTTTCTCGGCTCAGCCAGCTTCACCGAGGCAACAATAATATCTCCGATTTGCGCATACCTTCTTCTTGTTCCTCCCAGCACCCTAATTACGCGGATCAATTTTGCTCCGGTATTGTCGGTAACTTTTAAATTTGTTCCTACTTGTATCATAAGTTTCTAAATTACAAAACAATCCATTTTTTTTCTTTGGAAATCGGCTTACATTCCTGAATTATTACTTTGTCTCCGATTTTATATTTTTTTTCCGGATCGTGTGCTTTGTATTTCTTGACGGTTATATATCTTCTCTTATAAATAGGGTGTGTTTTGATTCTCTCAACCGAAACAACAATGGTTTTAGCCATTTTATCGGAAACAACTACCCCCTTAAGTATTCTTTTATTTATTTTATTTTCCTGATTCATTTTGTTTTAATATGGTTAATGTTTTGGCGATATTTTTTTTCGTCTGATGAACCTCTCTGATGTTTTTAACCTTGCCGCCCACCAAATTGAATCTCAGCTCCCTGAGTTTTTCCCTCAGGGAAACAAGATTATCCCGTAACTCTTTGTTTGTTTTTTGTCTTATTTCTTTAATCTTCATGATATGAATTTTATCTTTTTACGAATTTTGTCTTAATCGGAAGTTTACGACTTGCTCTTCTCAGTGCCTCTCGGGCAACCTCTTCGGGGATACCGTCCATTTCGAAAAGGATTCTCCCCGGCTTTACAGGAAAAGCATAATATTCAACGCTGCCCTTTCCCCCGCCCATACCAACTTCTGCGGCCTTTTGAGTTACCGGTTTGTCGGGAAAAATTCTTATCCAAATCTTTCCGCCCCTCTGAATGTATCTGGTCATCGAACGGCGAGCGGCCTCAATTTGACGAGAAGCTATCCATTGCGCTTCTTCGGCCTTTAATCCGAATGCGCCAAATGCAAGTTCGGCTCCGGCCTTGGTCACGCCCCTAAGCCTTCTTCTCCCTTTGTGCCATTTTCTGTGCTTTACTTTTTTAGGTTGCAACATAATGATTTATTCGAATATTTCTCCCTTGTATATCCAGACCTTTACTCCGATTACTCCGTAAATAGTATAAGCATTTTCCTGCGCATAATCGATATTGGCACGAATCTTTTGTAGGGGCAGGCTTCCCTTTCTCAACCACTCCGTTCTTGCCATTTCCGACCCGTTCAATCTTCCCGAAACCCTGATTTTAGCTCCTTTTACGTCGGTATTTTGTATTACTTTTTCAATGGTTTGCTTCAAAATCCTGCGAAAAGGCATTCTTCTCTCCAGTTGCTCGGCCACATTCTTCGCCACCACCGTAGCCTGAGCTTCTGATTTTCTAATTTCTTCGACATCGATTTTTATGTCTAAACCCTTAACCTTACCTTTGAAAACCCTCTTGATTACTTCTTTCTTTAGGTCTTGGATTCCCGTTCCTCCCCTGCCGATAATTATCCCTGGCCTTGCCGCTCTAATTAAAATTTGAAACGCATTGGCGGTTTTTTTAATAACTACCTCGTCGATTGCCGCCGCCTTTAATTGTTTCTTGATAAATTCTCTGATGCGATAATCCGTTTCCAGGGTTTCTCGATATTTTTTAACGCTAAACCATTGCGACCTCCAGTCGCTTAAGTTTTTTATTCTGAAAATTTTCGGGTGAACCTTGTGTGCCATAAAAATAATTTAGAAAGATTTTCTACGAAATATTTTCTTGGTTAAGCCTCTTAATTTTGATACCTTTTTCGGATCTTTTATCGGTTTCGTTTTAATTTTGTCGGGAACGGTCTTTGATTCTTCTTTTGTTTCTTTCTGCTCTATCTCTTTCTTGACTTCTTTAATTTCTTTGGGCTTAAACCCTTCTTTTACGTCCAAGACTAAATCAATACTGCAGGTTCTCTTTAAAACCGGAAACGCTCTCCCGCGCGAAACAGGACGCCATCTTTTGAAGGGGGTTCCTTCATCAACCCTGATTTGCTTGATAAATAAGCCTTCTTTGTCGATTTTAAAATTACTTTCCGCATTTGAAACCGCGGAATCTATAAGTTTTACCAAGTACCCCGCGACTCTTTGCGGCATAAATCTCAATTGCGTC
>Ga0315273_10000726_pt1 | contig 35525 bp, 29 predicted proteins | sample YL17G02_0_MG_FD_205753 | JGI IMG/M metagenome (GOLD analysis project Ga0315273, IMG submission 205753) | Sediment microbial communities from Yellowstone Lake, YNP, Wyoming, USA - YL17G02_0 | ecosystem: Environmental > Aquatic > Freshwater > Lake > Sediment | place: USA: Wyoming | collected...
CGATTTCAGCAGAAAAAAATGATGGATTAAAAACAAGTATGACTAACTTTTTTTAGTAATAAATATTTTAGGGTGTTGCAACGCTGAAAACAGGAAAAACGGGAATGCTGGAACATTCCCGTTTGAGTAAATATATTGTAAGAAAATGATTAGTATAATTTTACCGATCCGTATGATGCAAGTATATTAACTCTTGCTGAAGGCGATTCTTCTTTTCCGAACGTACCTGATACCTCATTGGAATTATTTTCAACAATTCTTCTTTGATTTTTAAAGTTATCCTCATTGTATTTCAATCCACCGTAGGTAACTTTCGCATCAAGTTTGTAGCTCGCCGATTCTTCAATTCCAAGCTTTACACCCATATAGCGTGTTTCTACATCAAGTGATTCAAAACCGGCAGGGACACTTTCAATTGAAAAGGAACCGTAACTCCCATCATAAGTGAGTTTTTTTGTCAGGATTCCGATGTTCACTTCTGTGTATCCATTATCCAGGACCAGGTTGTTAACGCTTTCAATATTGATGTTGTCATATTTACTTTCGCCAACGACAGAACTTGTTTCACCAAGTGAAAGTTTTGAGTATTTACTATCAAGAAGGAGTGCCTGACTTTTTGTTATTTCCATTCCACCGCAATACCTGACAGTCAGATCGAGCCATCCGGCTTCATCAATTTCTCCTTTTCCGTAGGCAAGGTTAAGTTTGCTCAGAGGTTTTACATTTCCCCTTGTCAGTTTCCCCGCTGTGAGATTCCCATATTTGATATCGAGATTCACTAATCCGTGAAGTTCATCAATATCGGTATCACCATATTTGTTTGCGAGGATCAGAGCTGTTCCAACGGGCATCTTTATATTATAATCAATGCTGAATCTTTTTGATTCGCCACCCCATCCTGTGAAATTGAATTTGTCACTAATAACTGTTTTAGCCGAAATAAGGTTCTCTCCTTCCGAAAACTGGACATCTATATAGCCCAGAAGTTTCTCGGCTTTTTCTTTATTGGGTAAATCTACAGTTACCTTGACATCGATGATGACCTGGTCCTTATCCCAGCTCTGGATCACAACATCGCCATATTTGTTGCTGATTTCGAGTGTAGTATTTGCTCCTGCTGTATACTCTTTATGGAATTCCTTACTAACTTCCTGTGCTGATAATGTGAAAGATAAAAGGAATAGCGATATAAAGAAAAGCATTCCTGGTTTATAATCTGACTTTTTCATTTTCTGTATTATTTTGGTTATCATTCCTGATCGTTTTAAGTTGATTTACTATATAAGTCATAACCTCAAGTTTTGTCTGATAATGCTCTATCATTGCATTAATAATTCGTTCATCATCAGGATTAGCTTTGAGTTCTTTCTGAAGAGATACATAAACTGAATCCATGCTTTTCATCTCATTCATAAGCTCCACTTTCTGTCCGGGATTATTTTTCAAATCAACATTTACAATTTCGCCTTCCATAAGGTTGACCTGGTGTATGTAATAGTTTTCCACCTCCTTGTATTGTGGTGAGATCTGGCCAAGCGTCATTCTGGTACTCCCCGGTCGGATGAAATGATCCCATGTCCAAAGCGAGGAAAGGGTAACCAGTAAGGTAACAACAGCAGCTCTCAACAGGTAGGGGACAATACTTCTTTTAATTGTATTGGTCTGGAACCTTATTTCAAGTTTCCTGTTGAACCTTTCAAAGTGACCTTTCGAAGGTTCTGCTTCTCCGAAAAAATCCTTATTCTTCCTGATTATGTCTTCTATAGTTTTCATAGCTGATAAAATTTTCATTTTTCTTTTAATTCTCCGATTAATTTTTGTTTTGCCCTTGAAAGTTGAGATCGTGAGGTGCTGCTGTTGATTGATAGTATTTCTGCTATTTCATCATGATCGTAACCTTCAAGCAGGTAGAGAGAAAGTATAACCCTGTAACCATCCGGAAGCCTTTCAATTGCCTCCTTAACCTTTTCAACCCTGACATCAATCTCTTCATATCTGGCTGAATCTTCGCCGCTTTCATCTCTTATACCAACATGTGACTCAATATCTTCAAAGACCGCTTTTCTTTTATTCAGGACATCCAGTGACCGGTTAACCACTATTTTTTTGAGCCATGCACCGAAACTTACTGTTCCTGAATAGGTATCAATTTTTTCAAAGACCGACAGGAACGATTCCTGCATTATATCTTCAGCTTCCATTGTGTCGTTTACAATTCTCAGACTTGTATTGTACATTGCTTTGTAGTACAATTTGTAGATCTGAAACTGTGCTTTCTGGTCGCCATTTTTACACCCGTCCAAAAGATCCTGGTGTAGGTTTCTGAATGCCGCTTCTACATTTGCCATCTTTACGTAAAGACTAGTTTTTATATGTGTTGCTGCATCCACTTTCTATTAATTTTCTAATCAATAGACGTGGTATAATTTTAAATGCTGCACCTAATTTAAGAAATTCTAAATAAAAATTCAGAATAAATTCAGAATAAATCCCTGGGTAACCTGTCCGCTTGAGTAATCTAACTCTGAACCAAATAAACTGTGAGGTATGGAATATACCAGGAGGAGAACGAATGCAGCTAGCGCGGTATAGAGAGGTCTCTCTTGCTTTCTGTTCATTATAACAGCCAGAATCCAGAATAATAATGCGATAAGTGTTTTATTATCAGTAAGATCCCAGCCAAAGGGAATTCCCGTCCATAAATCGCCAAAGGCGTAGTATTGTACTACCGGACCAAGGACCATTCCACCTGCAATGAATAAAACGAGTGTCCAGATGGAGTACTTTTTATATAAGGGAAATTTTATAACACTCATAAGTCCGGCAAGAGTTGAAAAAAGCATAGCCAGAAACATAAACAGGATATGTGGAATAAGAATAAACAAAGGTACCCCTCCTTTAAATCTTATGACAATGGGTGAATCTTTGAAATAAGATTGGTTTCCTTTGGAATCGGTTATTTCAAAGTAATACTGAAGTTTTCCCGCTTCCGGTTGTTGTGGTACTTCAGCGAATAAACCTTTTTCTTCATAAATTTTAAATACCTTGTTCATCAGAAAAGAATTAACAGGATACTCTTTGTAAGAAAAATCTGCAACCTGATATTCCTCATCACTTTTGTAGCGTTTGAAGAACAGTCTGGCCGTGACAGTCGTATCATTAATACTCAGTTTAACCTCAGATCTTTCATCTAGCCCCAGGCTCCGGACAAGCTTTAATCCGAGAAGTGTATCATTGAGAGTTACATTTATTCGCTTCGGGTAGGTGGGCCCGGTTTTACGCTGGTAATATGCTGCACCTATTGTAATAAAGAATGCGAGAAACCACAGGATGAACTTTTTCATTTTGTAAGATATTAAATATCAGATTTTATACTTTTTACTTTTGTCTTTTGTCTTTTTTCTTTCGCCTTCCGCCTTCCGCCTTATTTACAATTGTATCAATAAAACCTCTTTTTTTTCATTACGCAGAACTTCAACACTTATTGTCTGACCATGTTTAAGCTGACCCATTCTGAACATATAATCCTGAATATTATTAACTGGTTTACCATTGATTGCTGTAATAATATCACCTTTTTTCATTCCGCCCAAAGCTGCAGGTTTACCCGGAGTGACGAAGTCTGCTCTTAATCCGTTTTTAATATTACCTGCAAAATCGGGCATAATACCCAGGGTAACTCCTTTTCTTCTTCCATATCTGGCTGTTTCAACCTTCGGACCTGATTCTTTAAACTGAAGTCTGGTAGTTGATGATACAAGCTCTTCTGCAACACTGAATATCAGATCGGATATGTTCACCATTCCATTGTAGTTTATCTTATCATAGGTATCTGAGGGAGTATGATAGTCGAGATGAGCTCCTGTAAAATAAAAGAGAACAGGAATATTCTTGCCATAGAATGAGGAATGATCCGATGGTCCATAACCTTCATCTGAAAGGGTTAGTTTTATGAGGGTAGTATCGCTTTTTGAATATATCAGATCTTTCAGTCCGGTTGCCGTACCTACTCCTGAAATTTGTAAATTATTTGTTTCGTTCAGTCGTCCTACCATATCAAGATTAATCATTGCATTCACTTTGGTAAGATCTATAAAAGGGTCATCGACAAAATGTTTAGATCCCAGCAGTCCTTCTTCTTCTCCGGTAAATGCGATACAGATAATGCTTCTTTTATGACTTCCTTTTGTCCCGGCAAATTTCTCAGCAAGTTCAAGCATCATTGCTACACCGGAAGCATTATCATCTGCACCATGGTGAACGCCTATTGTGTCAACAGCCCTGCTGGATGAGCCAGCTCCTCCCATTCCAAGATGATCAAAATGAGCCCCAAATATTACATACTCGTTTTTAAACTGTTCATCTTCACCCGGAAGCATCATTACCACGTTTCTTGTATTTGTCATCTCCCTGATGATCTCTGATGTACCATTTATTGTAACATTAGTTGAAAAACTTTTAGGTTTTCTTTTTTCATTGAGTTCTTTTTCAAGGGAAGCTATTGAGATTTTTGACTTCGAAAGAATAATATCCGCTACCTCTCTCTTTATCCTGAATACCGGGATATCTACAGAAAAACCTTCTGTACCGAGTAATTCAAAGGTATCCTGTGAATCGAAGACAGGACCCGATACCAGAATTACACCTGCGGCTCCCATATCTTTTGCTAGGAGAGCTTTATCCCTGTCACCACTGAAAGGAATAAAGACACTTTTTGTATTATCTGTCTCCGGGTCGGCACGAAGTATCAATACCCATTTACCTTTTACATCTATTCTATTATAATCATTCCATCTCAGACTGTCACCATTAATGTTAAATCCATAGCCGGCGAAAATAACCTCTGATTCAAGTCCGGAATTCGAACTGAATGCAAGTGGCATAAAATCTTTTTCAGGAGTATAGTCTATTTCGTTTATTGACAAATAATTAGCCTTTCCGGGAAGAACTTTTTTAGTTATCTTGAACCTCTGTAATCCGTCACCTGATAGTGGTATAAACCCATAAGAGGCAAGTTCATTTTTAATATACTCAGCAGCCAGGCTATCACCTGGCGATCCTGTCATCCTGCCCTCAAGGGAATCTGATGCAAGATATTTAATATGGTTCTGAAGCTCTTTGGTTGTGACTTCGCGATTCCCTGTACAAGAAAACAAAAAAAGAATTACCAGCACTGGAAGAGTCCTTGTTATATATTTCAAAGCATTACTTATATCCATAATTAGTATTTTATGCTATTCAAATAGTTTAAATGCCTCTTTAATCAGTCCGATAGCTTCTCTGAGTTGTTTCTCAGTTATTACAAGGGGAGGAGCAAAGCGAATTATATGACCATGAGTAGGTTTCGCAATAACTCCCTTTTCCTTCATTGCCAGACAGACATCCCAGGCTTCCTTGCCATTTCTTGGTCTTATCACTACTGCATTCAGAAGGCCTTTTCCTCGGACAAGCTCAATCATATTCGACTTGATGTTCCGGAACTCTTCACGAAATATTTTGCCAAGACGTTCTGAGTTTTCTGCAAGGTTCTCGTTTTTAACAACTTCAAGAGCTGCTATAGCTACTTTGGCTGCCAGAGGGTTACCGCCGAAGGTAGAGCCATGCTCGCCAGGTTTGATGGTAAGCATTATCTCATCATCAGCGAGGACAGCAGAAACAGGTAACACACCACCTGACAAAGCTTTACCAAGTATCAGAATATCAGGACGAACTCCTTCGTGATCACAGGCAAGGAGCTTACCTGTACGGGCTATTCCTGTCTGGACTTCATCGGCAATAAAAAGTACATTTTTAGATTTGCAGAGATCGTAAGCTTTTTTCAGATATCCCTCATCAGGTACAAAAACACCTGCCTCACCCTGAATCGGTTCAACAATAAAACCGGCTATATCGGGGTCTTTGAGAGCATTTTCAAGAGCTTGGATATCGTTATAAGGGATGATGATGAATCCTGGTGTAAAGGGGCCGAAATCATTTCTGGCATCCGGATCTGTTGACATTGAAACAATCGTTATTGTACGCCCATGAAAATTTCCTTCGCAGGCGATTATCTTTGCATTGTTTTCTTTGATACCTTTTTTCTTATATGCCCATTTACGGCAAAGTTTGAGAGCTGTTTCATCTGCCTCAGCTCCTGAATTCATTGGCAGAACTTTATCGTATTTAAAATATTTTGTAATATATTCTTCATACTCACCAAGAACAGAATTATAAAAAGCCCTTGATGTCAGCGTAAGCGTTTTCGCCTGGTCGGTCAGAGCTTTAATAATTTTAGGGTGACAATGTCCTTGATTTACTGCTGAATAGGCTGATAAAAAGTCAAAATAGCGCTTACCTTCGACATCCCAGACAAACGGACCTTTACCTCTCTCAAGAACTACCGGAAGCGGATGGTAATTATGCGCCCCGGATTTATCCTCGCGATTAATATAATCCTGTGTATTCATATTGTTGATTATTAAGTAGTTAATAAACAGATAATTATGATTACAATCTTACGAAAGCTTTTTATTATTTCAAAATCAAAAATCAATACTCAATAATATCCTTTCAAACTAAGGAATTTTATTCACCATCTTTATACTTACTGGTCCTATCAATCCTGATTCTGAAAGCGGGTCGTTTTTCTTATAAAAGCGATGTGTAGTAAAGGTATATCGTTTACTTTCCCGTTGTGTTCCATTAATTAACCATTCCGGCCATTTATCATCTTTTACTCCGTCCCAGGGCTGTAATTCATCGCCTATTAGCCGGTTTATCCATAAGTTGGCAACCTCAATCTCAAGGTGGTTACTTTTTCTTTTCAGGACATTGGTTATATCAACCTGCAATGGCAAAGTCCAGATAATTCCAAGATCCTTACCGTTCAATTTTATCCTTCCCAGGTTCTTTAATTTGCCGAGATCTATGAAGTATTCAGAATTTTCTTTTAATTCTGCATTTTCAGGCAGATCAAAAGATTTCATGTAGACTGCAATACCAGAATAGTATCTGATCCCATCTTCTGGCCGTTTTGACCAATCAACTAAACTATCGAAGACAACCTGTTCAGGACCACCCCAGGTGGTGTCGAAAGCCAGATTCCATGATCCCTCTAATGTAAAGAGTGTTTGTTTTTCCGGGAATTTTTCTAAAGTAGTATTTTCATTGTTACCTGATTTATGCCTATGATAAAACACGACAAAAAAACTTTGAAAGGCATCAAGCTTAACGGGAACTGCTATTGTACCATTCATTATGGGATAACAGTCAATTGAATTGATTTCACCAGTAACGGGATTCCATAATTCTGCATTCATTGTTCCATCGCGGAAGATGCAGGTATCTGAAACAGGCAACCCTGTGCGGTTTGAAATGAAGTATATATCACGGTCAGACAGAGAACGGTGAGTGTAACGGATATTTCCCGAAGAGCCAAAATCAGCATTTATTCCTGCGCTACCCAGCAAAGCTATTGTAGCTAGATAATCAGGGTATAGGTTCAATGAATCTTTACCGGCTGAATCTACTGAATGGTTGGTCAGGAGTTTTTCTCCCCACCAGATCTTTCCAATGCCAAATTCATGTTGTGTCAGTTCTTTTGGTATCTCTCCTGAACCCCATATACTATCTGCCAATGCTTTAACCTGTTCATCACATTCCGGATAATTAACAAGAGATGGTGACTTCATCGGCGGATTGCCAATTATTGTTGCCCCTGACTTGATAAGAGTTCCGATTTTGGTAACAAGCTCCGGTGTCATTGTTTGAATCTGTGGTAATACCATAATCCGGTATGAACCACCTCCCGGAAAGACAATCCGGCCTTCTTTGACAGATGCATTTTTAATAAGGAAGAGTGGAGAACAACCATCGAATGAGTAACTTCGTTTATCAGGCATAACTGATGTACCTTCGAGAGCGGAAACAGGTGGAAGAAATACCTGTGGGGCGCCCTCGGCAGTCAGGTATAGGATATCTGCAACTGCAATTCCCTGGGAAAGAATGTACTGGCACCGTGAGATATACTTATGGTAACCTTCTGCCATTGGCCACCATGTCTGACCCCGGTCCCAATGTACACCATAAGGTCCCATCGTCATTCCAGGCCGGTACTGATCGAAAAATGACTTGTGGGCAAAAGTGTGATATATCAGTCGATTGATACCCATACAAAAGGCCCAGTCGCCCTGGTTTTTCATATCTCCGGGATATTTTTTCCAGGCTTCCGGAGAGTCTGCTGTATAGGATTCAGATGCAACAACAGGAGCACCGGTCAGATGGGCAACAGAGGTGGCCTCAATGCAGCTGAATGATGAATTAAAGCCAAAACCATCACTCCAGAATTCGCACATTGGTACATCCGCAACACTGCCAAGATCAAGGTCAGCAGCCGGGTTCATATCATAAGGCTCGATAGAAAGACGGAAACCGTTTCGCCGTCCAAGTTCTTTAAACCGTCCGGCATGGTTTTCAATTATCAGTTCATTCGAAGTCTGACGGAGATCCCAAAGAAACCTCTCGCTCATCTCTGAATTATTAACAATCAAACCTGTATAAACTGGCAGAAACAATAAAGGGTCATAGCCGCGACGTTTTTTAAATTGTTCCCTGAAATGGGGACTCCAGTTCTGTGATCCCATCTCCCAACTGTCGATGTGTATCATTGTCCAGCCTCCCCCATTTTTGTTCTTTCTAGGCTGAACCTTGTTGATCAGCTTTCCTATATATGCATTGTAATGGGCATCGAATGATACTGTGTCAAATTTATCAGATTCAAAACCCAACCCCGGAGCAGGGGCTGGACGAGTAACAGCACCATTATTACGTTTTCCAAATCTTAGTATGGTCCACCTGCCATCCGGGATTTTCCACTGAAGACTTCCATTATTTTGAAGTCTGCCAGAAAGATCAATAATTTTACTCTGTTCAATTGCAGAACCGATGGTTTCATGAAAACTGGCTGGAGCAGGAATATATGGAAGAACTCCTGGCTGAGAAGTGTACGGTGCACGGTAATAGAGTGCTTTTTCATCAGCTTGTGCGATTCTTAAAGAAACCTCCGGAGTAGGAAAGGCAAGGACAACTACATCTTCATACCAGTTATCTCGTTGTTGTTTAAGTGTTTGAGTCAGACTTTCCTCTCCAAAAAATGGTTTTTTAGGTTTCGGAAGAGGAAGAATGCCATTGAATTCAGCCGGACCTGAAACCGTAGTGTCACTTGCTACCAGATGGATCATCGATTGAGCAGGAGAGACCCATGGTCCTCCGCTACCGGCCCAACCAGGCCCGGATCCCAGAATGATCCTGATTCCAAGCCGCTCCGCCTCCCTAACAGCGTGTTTATAAAGCTCCTGCCACTCTTCGCTGAGAAAATCAACCTTTCCACGGGGTACGCCAACGTTAACTTCAAGAAACAACACGTAACCAATACCTGCTTCTTTCATTGACTCAAGGTCTGCAGTCATTGCTTCACGATCGAGATTCCCGTCCATGAAATACCAGTAGACACCAGGTCTGGCAGAATCAGGCGGACTTATGAATCCATGTTTCAGATAGTCATCCGTTCCGGGATTATGGCAGGAAAAAAATAATCCGGGAACTGATAAAACAAATACCCAACTTAAGATAGAAAGCGTCTTATTCATCATTTGCAAGGTTTGGTCTGAGTCTTTTAGTTCTTTCTAGGGATTGTTCATGTCTCCAATTTTCAATTTCACCAGTGTTTCCCGATAAAAGGATATCAGGTACTTTCCATCCCCTGAAATCTGATGGTCTGGTAAAAACAGGTGGAGCAAGAAGATCATCCTGGAATGAATCAGAAAGTGCAGATTGTTCATCTGAGATTACTCCGGGAATAAGCCTCACGATTGCATCAGTAATAGCTGCTGCAGGCAATTCACCTCCTGATAATACATAGTCACCTATCGATATTTCCTTGGTTATCAGATAATCACGTATTCTCTGATCAACTCCTTTATAGTGTCCCGCAAGAATTAATACATTATTTTTCATCGAAAGCTGGTTTGCCATTTTTTGATTAAACTTCACCCCATCGGGTGAGGTATAGATAATTTCATCATAATCTCTTTCACTCTTAAGTTTTTCGATTGCTTTATAAACAGGTTCTATCATCAATACCATTCCTGCCCCTCCGCCAAAGGCATAATCATCCACACTTTTATATTTATCGGTTGTGTAATCGCGAAGATTAATAATATTTATCTCAACAAGTCCTTTCTCCTTTGCTCTTTTTACAATAGAATGGTTCAAGGGGCTTTCCAGCAATTCCGGAAGAACTGTGATAATATCGATTCTCATCATCTGTGTTTTTCGTAAAAATACGAAGAATAATTCTGCGTTGCAATGGTGCATGGTGTAGGGTGCAAGGTACATTTTATTAATTCCCCCTTTGAAGAGCCTGTCCCGCACAAGCGGGAGGGCAGGGGGATGTTTTTGGGAGTTTTCTTGCTGCTGGAAACTAAAAGTACCAGTACCCTAATCAATAATATCTTAGTATTTCTGCGCTAAACTTTAAACTTCAAACTTCAACTCTTTTCTATGGCATGCCGGTCTTTCTGTGGTGCTTGCTGTATAGCAACCTCAATTTCTTCTCCAATATCTGGCATGACCACCCTAATCCACAAAGCGGCAAGGGGGCATTTATTTTCCTGAAGCATAAACAACCTTCCCCCCCGTTATTGTATAATCAACCTTTGTCTTCATGATCTCATTTTCCGGAATAGTCAGTAAGTCATTGTCGATGATGACTATATCAGCAAGATAGCCTTGTTTGATCATCCCTTTACGGTCTTCCATGAACTGGGCATATGCAGAGCCTAAAGTATAGTACTTAATTGCTTCTTCCATTGTAATTTTTTGTTCAGGATTCCATCCTTCTCCATCTTCCCCGAGCCGGTCTTTCCTGGTGACTGCCGCATATAGTCCCTCCATCGGGTTAAGTGGTTCTACATGATAATCTGAACCAAAAGCAATATTTGTTCCGGCATCAGCCAGACTTTTCCATGCATAAGCACCTTTAGCTCTTTCTGCTCCGATACGTTTTTCACAGAATTTCTTGTCGGAGATACAATGTGTGGGCTGCATTGAGGCGATCACCCCAAGCTGAGCAAAGCGAGGAATATCTGAAACCAGAAGAGTTTGTGCATGCTCATCCCGATGACGGCTTTCACGTTTACCGTTCACTTGAAGCGCTTTTTCAAACGCATTTAACGTCCAGTTATTTCCTTTATCACCAATTGAATGGACACCTATCTGAAAACCACATTTGTCGGCTGTAACAACCATATTCTCAAATTCTTCATAAGGCATCATAGCAAGACCTGATGTTTTAGGATTATCAGTGAAAGGCTCAAACATAAGAGCTGTCCCTGATCCTATAGTCCCGTCTATAAATGCTTTCAGATATCCGAATCTGATCCAGTTTCGATCTTTCGGGAACTTCTTTTCAAGATCCAGGTATTTTTTAAGCATAAGAGTGTCGGAAGTAAGTGATTTACCAATATCGATCCTGGTAGTAAGCTGACCCTCTTTCTGAAGTTTTTCATAGGCATCAAAATCCGCACTATCAGGAACCTGGATACTTGTTACGCCTAGCTCGCGTGCTTCTTTTATTGCAAGCTGGTATCCCTGCCATAATCTGGCTTCCTCTTGTTCTGTGGTTCTTTCTGTTTTAGCTTCTCCCGTAATAATCAGGTCTTGAGCATTTTCCTTTAAAATGCCCGTGGGTTCGCCTGTTACAGGGTCTTTATGAATCTCCCCTCCAAATGGATCAGGTGTGTTTTTTGTGATACCAGATGCTTTAAGGATATATGAATTTACCAAAACAGAATGGCCATCTGCTCTGTAAAGTTTTACAGGGTTATGAGGAGAAACCACGTCGATAAGTTCCCTGGAGGGCCATTTTTTATCTGTAAACATCTCATGTTCCCAATGTCCGCCTTCTACAAGTTCCCCTGGGTTAGACCTGGCAACCTGTGCTTTTACTTTTTCGGTAATAACCGAAGGGTCAGTAGTATAGCGAAGTTCAATGTAATCAGGGTCAAGCGGCCCGAAGTGCACATGAGCATCATTGAATCCGGGTATTACAAGCCTTCCACCGGCATCAATTACTTTGGTAGTTCCCTTTTTGATGAAAACGGATATCTTCCTTGTGGAACCGACAGCAATTATGGTTTCACCCTTAACTGCTATCGCTTCAGCGTACGGGTTTTCTTTGTCAATTGTTAATATCTTCCCGTTGATTATTACCAGGTCGGCTTTTTCTTTTTGGGTGCATGAAGTGGAAAATATCATAGTTATTATTGATATTGAAATGATTATGTTTTTCATTATTGTTTTTTTTCGTTATGGAAATATAATGATATTTTCTTTGTAATGGTAAGGACATGCCATAGGATATGCTTTGGTATGTCCCTACTGTGTGAATAATTTAACTTCCCTTTAAGAATTTTATTGATTTTTGATGATGTCTGCAATATCAAAACAGGTAATTTCGCAAAAAATAATTGATTATGAACATTGCATTGATTGGTTATGGTCGTATGGGCCATGAGATTGAAACCGTAGCCGTTAAAAGAGGTCATGTTATTAAACTTATTGTGGATCAGGATAATACGAACGACCTGAGCAGGGCTAATCTTAACATGATTGATGTTGCAATTGAGTTTTCCTCACCCGGTGGAGCATTTAAAAACATTGTAAAATGTCTCTCATTGAAGGTCCCTGTTGTATCCGGTACAACAGGCTGGTTAGATGATTATGATACGGCAGTTGATATCTGCAAAAAGAATAAAACCTCATTTATACACTCTTCAAATTTCAGTATCGGAGTTAATCTTCTTTTCAGACTCAATACAGAACTGGCGAAACAGATGGCCCGTTACAGTGACTATACAGTCTCAATTGAGGAGACTCATCATGCAAAAAAACTTGATACCCCGAGTGGTACGGCAATTACACTTGCAACCGGTATCACGGAAATGCATTCATGTTATAAAAGATGGTGTTTTGAGGATGATATATCAAGCAATTGTATTCCAATACGATCTATCCGTGAAGGAGTAGTCCCCGGAACCCATACTGTTGCCTGGAATTCTGAGATTGACACGATAATTCTGAAGCATGAAGCCAGAAACAGGAAAGGTTTCGCACTTGGAGCCATTGTGGCCGCTGAGTTTATCAAATCCAGGGATGGAATATTCAGTATGAATGATGTAATGGGATTGTGATATTTATTTTTACTTTTACCGTTTCTAAAAAACAATTTTATCATGAATGAATTCTTTTCAAAAAAACACATACGGTTTGCATTTGCAGCGATTCTTTATATTCTGGTTGTTATCTGGATTGGAAATTATTGGTTACTGTTCGGCTTGGGGATAATCTATGATTTGTATATCAGTGAGAAGGTAAACTGGACCTTCTGGAAAAAGCGAAACGGCAGGAACAATGCCTTTATCGAATGGCTTGATGCATTGATCTTCGCAGTGATTGCCGTTACCCTTATTAATATTTTCCTTTTTCAGAATTATCGTATCCCTACTCCCTCAATGGAGAAATCCTTACTGGTTGGAGATCATCTCTTTGTAAGCAAGCTTGCCTATGGTCCAAGAATGCCGAATACCCCGATTGCATTTCCGTTTACGCAGCATACCATGCCTCTCACAAAGGGTAAATCATGGTCCAACCTTGTTGTCTGGCCTTATAAGCGTCTGGTAGGCAGAGGTAAAGTAAAGAACAACGATCCTATCGTTTTCAATTTTCCTGCCGGAGATACTGTGGTTGTAGAAGAACAGACGACCAGCTATTATGAGATTGTCAGAAGGAATGCGAGAGATATGAGAATGAGAGATAGTTATGGTGGCGATGCACAAAAACCAGACAATTACTATTTTCAAATGGCAAGAAAAGAGATTTGGGAGAAATATACTGTAATATACCGGCCGGTTGACAGAAGAGATAATTATGTGAAAAGGTGCATCGGTATCCCGGGCGATACTATAACGATCAGATCAGGAGTGCTTTATGTAAACGGGAAAATAGTTCCCGACAACCATACGCAGCAAACAACCTATGTTGTCGGAACAAACGGAACAACTATTAATCCAAAAGCATTTGAACGGCTCGCTATCTCCAGGTCCGACCAGACAATGATTTCCGGGTCAGCTTACCTGCTTCCTCTTACAAAGGCAAATGCTGAGTCAATATCTAAGTTTTCAAATGTTACAGAGGTAACAACAGTTTTTGCAAGACAAGGGGAATTTGCTCCTCATATTTTCCCATACAGCTCTTATTATGGGTGGAATGAAGACAATTATGGCCCGATATGGATGCCGGTAAAAGGAACATCAGTTAAGCTTGATACTTCGAATCTCTGTTTATATGAGAGGATAATAGATGTTTATGAGAATAATGATCTGAGAGTTGAAGGAAATACTATTTTTATCAATAATATTCCTTCTGACAGTTACACGTTTAAGATGGGCTATTACTGGATGATGGGAGATAACCGTCACAATTCAGCGGATTCAAGATATTGGGGTTTTGTTCCGGAGGATCATATCGTTGGAACACCTAAGTTCATATGGCTATCGCTTGATAAGGAGGCAAAGGGTCTTAAAAGGATCAGGTGGAGCAGGATGTTTATGAAAGCGAGATAGAAAAGTAACCTCATCCCCCAACCCCCCGCTTTGCGGGGCAGGCTCTTCTCCCAGGGGAGAATGGGAGTAAGAATATGATAATCAGGATTTAGGGTGAGGTGGATTTCTTACTTAACTTTCTCAACGATTGCTTTAAAAGCTTCAGGGTGGTTCATCGCCAGGTCGGCAAGAGTTTTTCTGTTAAGAGTGATCCCCTTATGAGCAACTTTCCCGATAAATTCAGAATAACTCATATCATACTGCCGTACACCTGCATTAATCCTTTGAATCCATAAAGCCCTGAACAGACCTTTCTTCTTCTTTCTGTCGCGGTACGCATACCCTAATCCTTTGTCGAGGGTGTTCTTTGCAACTGTTATTACATTTCTTCTTGATCCGAAGTTCCCTTTTGTCTGCTTAAGAACCTTTTTTCTTCTGGCCCTTGAAGCAACAGCATTTACTGATCTTGGCATAGCTCATTTTTTTTGAATGTCAGCGGTCTGCTTAAAGACTCTTTATTGCTGAACAATCTGTTAATACTATAAATAATTTTATCAATGCGTTTAACAATTATTTCATTGCCAGCAACAGCTTAACGTTTTTAAGATCTGTTTTGTGAACCTCACCTGCATAGGTAAGATTTCTCTTACGCTTAGTTGATTTTTTTGTCAGGATGTGGCTTTTAAATGCATGTTTACGCTTGATCTTTCCTGTTCCGGTCAGCGAAAATCTTTTCTTTGCACCGGGATTAGTCTTCATTTTTGGCATTTCTCTCTATCAAATATATTAAAAAACTATTTTTTCTTTTTTGGTGAAAAAGATACTATCATCCGTTTCCCTTCAAGCCTTGGAAGTTGTTCAACCTTTCCATATTCTTCAAGGTCATTGGCAAACCGTAACAACAACACCTCGCCCTGCTCCTTGAATAAAATTGATCTTCCTTTAAAGAACACATATGCTCTGACTTTTGCTCCTTCTTCAAGGAACCTCATTGCATGCTTAAGCTTAAAATTATAATCATGATCATCAGTGTTCGGGCCAAATCTTATCTCCTTAACCACAACTTTCGACGTTTTGGCCTTTATCTCTTTCTGCTTTTTTTTCTGCTGATAAAGGAATTTCTGATAATCAACAATTCTACAAACAGGGGGATCCGCATTGGGAGAAATTTCAACAAGATCGAGTTCCAGGTTGTCGGCCAACCTGAGAGCATCCTGGATACTCATTACATCTGCTTCTATTTCTTCACCGACTACTCTGACCACTTTTGCAGTGATCCTGTTATTAATTTTGTGAGCCGGCTGGGTAACCCTTGCCGGGCTTCGCCTTATTGGTAAAGCTATAGCTCTTTCCTCCTTATTTTTGTTAATACTAAAATTACTTATCGAGCATTAAAGTGCAATTTCCTTTTTGATCTCAGAGTTAATAAAACTCACAAATTCTTCAATTCTCATGCTCCCCTTATCGCCCTCACCCTGTTTCCGGACAGCAATTGTTTCGTTTGCAACCTCTTTTTCACCTATTATAAGAAGGTAGGGAATCCTCTTTAATTCATTATCCCTGATCTTCTTACCTATCTTTTCACTTCGCTCATCAATCAGTGTGCAAATATCGGAATTATTTAGAATTTCCAAAACTTTTCCGGCATAATCATTGAATTTTTCACTTATTGGCAAGATAACTGCTTTTTCAGGTGCAAGCCAGAGTGGGAATTTTCCGGCGGTATTTTCAATCAGAACTGCGACAAACCGTTCCATTGATCCGAAGATAGTCCTGTGGATCATAACAGGTCTGTGTTTCTGGTTGTCGCTTCCGTTGTAGGTAAGGTCGAACCGCTCAGGCAGATTGTAATCGACCTGAATTGTACCTAATTGCCATTTTCTACCTATGGCATCTTTTACCATAAAATCAAGCTTTGGACCATAGAATGCTGCCTCACCGATAACTACTGTCGTATCAAGTTTTTTCTCTGCGGCTGCTTCAATAATATCGCGTTCCGCTCTTTCCCAGTTTTCATCTGACCCGATATATTTCTGTTTGTTTTCCGGATCACGTAACGAAACCTGAGCAGTAAAGTCATTAAAATTAAGGATCTTAAATATGTATAATATCAGGTCGATAATGCTTTTAAACTCTTCACTTAACTGATCGGGTCTGCAAAAGTGGTGAGCATCATCCTGTGTAAAACTTCTGACCCTTGTTAGTCCATGTAACTCTCCGCTCTGTTCATACCTGTACACTGTTCCGAACTCAGCCATCCTGAGTGGCATATCTTTATATGAGTGTGGGGTAGCATTGTAAATCTCGCAGTGGTGGGGGCAGTTCATAGGTTTGAGCATAAACTGTTCGCCTTCCTGTGGGGTTGAAATAGGCTGAAACGAATCGGCACCATATTTTTCGAAATGGCCTGAAGTCTTGTATAGATTCACGTTTCCGATATGAGGGGTAGTGACAATTTTATATCCTCTTTTCCTGAGTACCCCGGTCAGGAAATTGATAAGATTCTGCCTTATATCTGACCCTTTTGGTAACCACAATGGAAGACCCATTCCCACTTTTGGTGAAAAGGTGAATAATTCCAGTTCTTTCCCAATCCTGCGGTGATCTCTTCTCTTTGCCTCCTCAAGAAAGACCAGATAGTCATCAAGGAGCTTCTGTTTAGGATAAGTGATACCATAAATTCTTGTTAACATCTTGCGCTTCTCATTCCCGCGCCAGTAGGCACCAGCAACACTTAACAGCTTTATGGCTTTTAATGGTTCAGTTGATGGAAGATGTGGCCCCCTGCAGAGATCGGTAAAATTGCCCTGCGTATATAATGTTATTGATCCGTCTTCAAGTTCATTTATAAGTTCAGTCTTGTATTCATCACCCTTTTTTGTGAAAATATTGAGAGCTTCCTTTTTACTAACCTCTCTTCTGGTATAGGTAAGATTTTTAGCCGCAAGCTCTTTCATCCTGTTCTCAATAGTCTGAAGGTCAGCTTCTGTGATGACTTTCTCATCACCGGGATCTACATCATAGTAAAAACCATTCTCAATAGCCGGACCAATACCAAATTTCATCCCAGGATATAAAGACTCCAGAGCTTCAGCCATAAGATGGGCTGAAGAGTGCCAGAATGCATGCTTTGCTGCTTCATCTTCCCACTTATGAAGCTTTAATGTTGCATCTGTATCAATAGGTCGCGTCAGATCCCAAATTTCATCATTTACAGTGGCAGCGTACACCTCTTTTGCCAGCCTCGGACTAATCTGTTCTGCGATTTCGAGACTGCTGATTCCTTCTTTATATTCTCTTGCAGACCCGTCGGGAAAAGTTATCTTTATCATTCTGAACGCTTCTTTTTATTGGAGTGCAAAGATAAATATAATTTTTAATTTGTTGATCAAAATTGTTAAGCCATTCATGCAACTTCAGGTCGTTAAAATTGACTTTAATAAAACATGGCACGTAATTTGAAATTATATTTCAGAACTATTAATATTGAAAAAATGAAAAGGATTATTTACCTGTCTACTGTTCTGCCGCTCTTTCTCCTCTCATGCGAATCGACTCCTTTGGCTAATTTCTCTACCGATACAATTGAACCTGAGGTCGGACACGAGGTGTTTTTTAACAATGATTCTCACAATGCTACCAGATTTGAATGGGATTTTGGTGATGGTTCCATTTCAAATGAGGTTAATCCAAGACATATTTATACAGCGACTGGCACTTTTGAAGTTACATTGACAGCCACTTCGAAAAGTGGCTTGGACGATAAAGCTTCATTGATTCTCAATGTTTTGATACCAACCCTACTTGAAATTGAGGTTCTTGAATACTATGACGAGTACATTGTTCCGGAAGCAAGTGTGATTCTCTATCCCACAATAACTGATTGGGATGATCAGACAAATAAAATCATTGAAGGATTTACTGATGCCAGTGGGAAAGTTGTATTTTCCGGACTTGATCAATTTGTTCATTATGTTGATGTCTGGGAACAGAATCACGACAATTATGCCCTACGTGCTGAAGATATAGGGTTTGTGCGCACACCCGAGATATTGCCTCATCAGATCAACAGGTTCATTGCGTACGTAGATTATGTGGAACATACTAAAGGAGTTGGAAGAGAAGCCCGTTCGGTAGTCATCAAAAAGCTTGAAAGAAAAGCCACTGATAAAAGGCAACCCGCAGTAGATTCAGGGTCTCAGGATTGGCAAATGCTATATAATCAGAGGTCAGGGAAATAGAATTGTTGCCGCATATTTATTCATAAAAAGGGACATGCCATGGCATGACCTACCCGGCTGCCACATCCGAAGCAAGCGTTAAAGACATCGCCATTAAAGCCATCGAAAGTACGTCGAAGCCTTATTTCGTGGAAAAAGCGAGAGAAGTGCAGGGCAAAGAATAGCTTCAGGAGATTGATATAGATTGACGATTTACGATTGATGACAATCAGAACGAGAAGCACGAAACATTCAATTCTTTTCCAAAACTCGGTTCAGCTCTTTTTTAATAATCTCAGTCCAAACTGCATAGCCCTTTTTGTTCAGGTGCAGTTTGTCTTCTATGAATAATTCAGTTCTTGGCTGGCCGCTTTCATTAAGAAAGGCAAAATCGGTCCGAATGAAATATGTATTGTTTTTATTATCACAAATATCTTTGATCAGATTGTTAGCTTTTTCAATCTCCGGCCAGACTTCCCACCGTGACGCAGTCGGAGTAACTGCAATCCAGAAAACCGGTGTATCGGGATGCTTTTTGCGAATGGTCTTAAGTACATTCCGGAATAATCCTGCAACTTCCTGAGGACTTTTATCCTTGTCGCTGCCGGTAATGTCATTGGCAATGAATATGACGATTGCTTTGCAGGGGTGAGGATCAAAGATCCGATCTGCATATACAACAAAATCACTAAGCTTAGCTCCGCCGTATCCACGCTGAATTACAGTATATGGAGCTATATCTTTTTCAAGAGTTGACCAAAACAGGATACTTGAACTTCCTGCAAAAAGGATTGCATCTTCTGAATATGTTTCACTTTTGTCGAGTTGTTCAATTTTTTGAATATCCTTTTCCCATGCCTGAACCTCGGGAAGAGTTTGATATTTTCTGACCGGAGAACAGGAGAGTACAGCAAAAGAGGCCAATAGAAGTAAATACCTGCGCATATAATTTGGTTTTAATTTCTTACTTAAAAGTACATTTTAAATGTTAGAAAATTGTAAAAATATGATGGAGAAAAAACTAGTCAACTTTACTTGAAGAGAATATAATTTATTTTACAAAAAAAAAGTTACGTTTGTAATAATTATACTTTAACCCTAACCTTTCAAACAAACTAAATGTCGAAAAACCGGTTATTCCTCACAAAACCACTGCCGCAGTTATTCAGTGAATCTAAGGAGTCAGGTGGTTTAAAAAGATCTCTGACAGCGCTGAATCTTACAACATTAGGCATCGGAGCCATTATTGGTGCAGGTATTTTTGTCCTTACCGGTCAGGCTGCCGCCCAATACGCTGGTCCAGGTATTGTATTATCTTTTATTATTTCAGGTCTTGCTTGCGGTTTTGCAGGTTTGTGTTATGCTGAATTTGCTTCAATGATCCCTATTGCAGGAAGTGCGTATACATATTCTTATGCTACCCTGGGTGAATTTCTGGCGTGGATCATCGGTTGGGACCTCATACTTGAATACCTGTTTGCAGCGTCAACTGTTGCAGTAGGATGGTCAGGGTATGTTGTAAGCTTTCTGAAGGACCTTAATATATTTATACCGCCACAGTTTACTGGCGCTTCGGGCTCTGTTCTGGTAAATGTCCCCGATTTGGGTTGGAAGCCTCTCACTGATGCTTTTGCACAGACACTTGCTTCTACAGGAGTACAGGTTGATTCATTAGCCCATGTTACATGTGTTCTGAATCTTCCTGCAATGTTCATTGTTGCTCTGCTATCAACACTACTGGTTATAGGGATCAGAGAATCGGCAAATTTTAACAACATAATGGTTATAACCAAAGTATCGGTTATTATATTATTTATTGCCATTGGTTTTATGTTTGTTAAATCAATGAACTGGCATCCTTTTATACCTGCCAATAAAGTTGAAGCTTCTCCGATATCTGAGTATGGCTCACTCTGGGGCTGGTTGAAGGCTTATAGCCATGAGTTTGGCAAATTTGGTATAAGTGGTGTCTTGAGAGGTGCAGGAGTAATATTCTTTGCATACATAGGTTTTGATGCTGTTTCGACAGCTGCACAGGAGGCTAAAAATCCCCAGCGTGACATGCCTATAGGTATTCTTGGTTCTTTAGGTATTTCCACAGTTTTATATATTCTTGTTGCAATAGTACTCACCGGTATTGTTAGTTACACCACTTTAAATGTTGCTGATCCGGTAGCGGTTGGTGTTGATGCGATGGGCAAGGGGATGTTCTGGCTCAGACCTATTGTCAAGATTGCTGCTATTGCCGGTTTAAGTTCGGTAATTCTTGTTATGCTCCTGGGCCAACCAAGGATCTTTTACTCAATGTCAAAAGATGGTTTGTTGCCTCCGGTGTTTTCAAAGGTTCATACAAAATTCAAGACCCCATATATAAGTACGATCATTACAGGTACCGTTGCAATGATAATTGCAGGTATTCTTCCGATAAGTATCCTCGGGGAATTGGTTTCTATCGGCACTCTCCTTGCTTTTATAATAGTATGCATTAGCGTTCTGGTCTTAAGAAAATCGAAGCCCGATATTGAACGACCATTTAAAACACCATGGGTTCCTATGGTACCGATATTGGGTGCATCCATCTGTTTTCTCCAAATGGCATCGTTGCCACTTGATACATGGTTAAGGCTTATTATCTGGATGGCTGTCGGATTCGCCATCTATTTCTTTTATGGAATAAAACATAGTAAAATCAGACAGAATACACCTGAGTAAGTACTCCTAAATCCCGTAAATGGGACTTAAATGACTTATTATATTCTGAGTATCATCTGGATATATTGTCCCCTTTAGAAGGTTGAGGGTGAAAAAAATTAAATATCATCAGAAAACACCGACGAAGGGAGGTCTCTCAGATTATATCTGGAGGCCATTGCTTCTCCATAAGCTCCAGCTGACCGTATTGCAATTATATCGCCTCTACGGGTTTCGGGAAGTTCGATATATTTCGCAAAGGTATCTGACGATTCACATATTGGTCCGACAACATCATATCTATAGATATTTCCTGACGATGTAAGGTTTTCTATTTTATGGTGAGCCTGATAGAGGGCTGGCCGTATCAGGTCAGTCATCCCTGCATCGATAATAGCGAAGAGAGTATTGCTGCCATTTTTAATAAATAGAACCCGTGAAATGAGACTCCCGCATTGTCCTATTATAGAACGGCCAGGTTCAATATGCAGCTTTTGGCCGGGCAAGAGATCTATGAACTCATTCAGTAACGAAAAATACTCCTGAAAGCTGGGATCATTGTCAGGATTTTCATAATCGATCCCTAGTCCACCACCAACATTAATGATCTCCAAATTAATACTGCGGGAAGTAAACCATTCCTGGAGCTCGTTTATACGGGTACACAAACTTTTGAATACCGACATTCTGGTTATTTGAGAACCGATATGAAAATGCATACCCAACATCCTGATGTTTTTAAGAGTTGATAATTTTTTCATGACCTCCCCAATCTCCCATGTATTTATTCCAAACTTGCTCTCCTCAATGCCGGTTGTTATATACTTATGTGTATGTGCATCGATGTAAGGATTGATTCTTAAGGCTATCTGTGCAATCTTATTTTGTTTTAAAGCCAGCTGATCAATAACTTCAATTTCCGGTATTGATTCGCAGTTGAAACAAAATATATCTGCTTTGAGCGCTGCTTCAATATCCTTATCAGTTTTACCTACGCCGGCAAAAACTATTTCTGCTGGATTAAACCCTGCATTAATAGCTGCAGCTATTTCATTCCAGCTGACACAATCGGCACCGAAGCCATATAATGAAATAATTTTTAAAATCCTGGGATTGGCATTAGCCTTTACAGCATAATGGACCCTATATCCGGAATGTTCTGACTCTTTCTTTACAACATCAAGAGTAGATCTTAAAACATCAAGATCATAGTAATAAAAAGGAGTTTCAATTTCTCTGAATTTTTCTATGAGTTTAATATTTTTCATTTCTTTAATTAAAAAGATGTTTGCTTAGTAATCTTAAAGCTTCAATTTTGTTGGTGGTATCAATCAGAAGCGAAAGACTGTTCGGACTTCCACCGTATGAAATCATTTTAAGCGGTATGGTGTTCAATGCTTCAAATATTTCAGGTGCTGAACCGGTGCGCTCAGTGCGGAAGTCTCCTACTACACACACAATTGTCAGATTCTCTTCTACCTCGACTGTGCCAAGTTCTTTCAGATCTTTTGCTATCTGATTAATAAACTGTGAATTATCTATTGTTATGGACACTGCAACCTCCGATGTTGTAATCATATCTATTGGTGTTCTGTAAGCCTCAAATATCTCAAATACTTTTCGCAGGAACCCATATGCCATTAACATCCTGTCTGATCTGATCCTCAATACTGATATTCCATCTTTTGCCGCTACAGCTTTATAATCCTGAAGGATTGATGCGGAGGTTATCAGAGTGCCAGCATCTTCAGGCTCCATTGTGTTCTTGAGCCTGACAGGAATATTTTTCTCGCGGGCCGGATTGACACTTGACGGATGCAATATCTTGGCACCAAAATAAGCCAGCTCAGCTGCTTCATCGAATGATAATTCGCGTATCACCTTAGTGTTCTCAACAAATCTCGGGTCGTTATTATGGAAACCGTTTATATCTGTCCATATTTGAATTTCTGTCGCTTTTACTGAAGCTCCTATTAATGATGCTGTAAAATCACTGCCTCCTCGTTTCAGGTTATCGATCTCTCCGTAAGCATTCCGGCATATAAAGCCCTGTGTAATAATAATATTTTCAGAATTATGTTTTTTAAGTTCTCTGCTAATGTTTTCTTTTATATAGAAAGAGTCAGGTTCTCCATCCTTATCGATTCGCATGAAGCACAAAGCAGGTAAAAGAATTGATTTAATATTCCTTTCCTGAAGCAGAAGGTGGAATAATGATGTAGATATAAGTTCTCCCTGTGCAAGAATTGCCTTTTCCTGAAGCTTTGTAAATACCCTCAGTGTAAAATTCCTGATATACTCGAAATGAGAATCAATCAGCTCATGTCCGGCTTTTCTGAAAGTATCGGTTGCAAACAACTCCTCTACAACCTGATGATATTTTGATCTTAGGTTATCATTTTTTTGAGATGCCTCATTAATATTGTCGGCATATAACAGATCGATTATCTCTACCAGGCTGTTTGTAGTTCCGGCCATGGCAGATAAGACCACAATTTTTCTCTCGTCATCATTTATTAGCGGTATCAGTGCTTTCATCCTGTCTGGATTTCCAACTGACGTACCTCCGAATTTCATTATTTTCATACTTCTGATTTATTTAATAAGAACGTGCATCTTTTTGAAGGTCCGTTTTATCTTTTATCATCGAGAATACTCACAAGAAGATAATGCATACCTGTAATACAGATGTTTTATACACCACAAGTACTTTTTTACCTGTTTGTTCATATATTTTAATCAGGGAGCAAAAATATACTTTTAATTAATACAGAACATTTTCTTGTTATATTTTTTGTTCTTAAATAAAATATTTAACAGTTTAAATAAAAAAGATCTACAATGAAGAAAACTGTTTTTGTAATTCTGGGTAATGGGTCCTGAGTCCTGGGTCCTCGGTAGAATATTATCGGGTGCCCAGCACCTAAAATCAAATATCGGGTACTATACAGGGTAACCAGAACCGAGCATCAAGTAGCGAGTACCAATTGAAGTAAAACCTTTTTAAAACTTTTTTCTTTAATATCATTTTTATTTTTATTTTTGCACCCGCTGTGAACAACAATTGTACAGCATGTTCTTTTTTCGTGAGCCCGGAACCTTTATGAAGACAAAAGACAAAAGGATTGATTTAACTTTTATCTTTAAATTTTTATCTTTTATCTTGAACAAGCCCAGATGGCGAAATTGGTAGACGCGCTAGTTTCAGGGACTAGTGTCAGTAATGATGTGCAGGTTCGAGTCCTGTTCTGGGCACTTAAAAAGGCAAAAGGCAAAAGGTAAAAGACAAAAGGAAGATCAAGAAAAAACTTTTAACTTTTTCCTTTCTCCTTTATCCTTGATTCAGCCCAGATGGTGAAATTGGTAGACACGCCAGCTTGAGGGGCTGGTGCCGGTTACGGTGTGCAAGTTCGAGTCTTGTTCTGGGCACCAAAAAAAGCTGCAATTTGCAGCTTTTTTTGTGGTGTTAATTTTCATAAGTCTCATCCTAAGCATTAAATCAAGAGCCTATTCCTTTATCGAATCATAGATCGCCTGCAGTATCTCCGTCCTGATGTTCAGATCTGATAACAGATTATTATTTCTTGTAGGATAAACCCTGTTGCATAAGAAAATATAGGATATGTCGTAAACTGGATCTACCCATACAAATGTTCCGGTATACCCCGAATGGCCAAAACTTGAGTGGGAAGCACTCCTTGTCGGATAAGCCTCTTGTTGTGTGAGTTCAGAGTTATTAAGAAGTGGTTTATCAAATCCGAGACCCCTCCGGTTATTATTCTCCGGAAACTGAACCCCGGTGTACTCTTCCATAACATCTCTGCCAATGAGCTGTTCCCCTCCATATTCTCCCATACGGCGATAGAGATCCATGAGCTTCATAAGATCGTTTGCCGTTGCGAATAGCCCGGCATGACCTGATATTCCACCCAGCATTGCAGCTGTTTCATCGTGTACTGTACCGCGTAAAAGTTGTTTTCTGAAAAGGGAATCATATTCAGTAGGAACAATTCTGCTTAACGGGTATTTCAGATACGGGTTGAAACATATATCATATGCGCCGATCTTTTTATAAATGTTGGCTGTCACAAAATCGTACCATTTTTGCCCTGTTGACTTTTCAATTATTTCAGGAGTAATAATAAATGTAAGGTCAGAATATATGTATTTTTTTTCACCAATCTGGCTCTTTTTTATTTCAGAAAACATCTTCTTCCTATAGTTTCTATTGATATAAAGCCCTTGTGCAACTTCCAGCGGAAATTTCTCTGAATATTTATAATCAAAAATATTCCGCTTGAACTTTCCATCTTTTTTAATTGTCTCTTTCCAGAAGGGAATAAAGGGCGTTAGTCCGGCCTGGTGTGTAAGGATATCCCTCAATAAAAGATTACTCTTATTAGAACGTTTGAAATAAGGGAGATAATTCCCCAACGTCTCATCGGGAGAAAACTTCCCTTCCGTATCCAGAAGCATTAATCCGGGCAGCCCTGCAGAGACCTTCGTAACAGAGGCAAGATCAAAGAGATCATCCTCCAGAACAGGAACCCTGTTATCATAAGTCTGATAGCCATAAGTCCTCTGAAAAACAACGATCCCTTTACGGGCAACCATAACTTCACAACCGGGAAATGCCTTTGCAGTCAGACCGGTATTAACGATTGAGTCAATTTTCCTTCCAAGAATTTCAGAAGACATACCAGCACTTTCCGGTATCCCATATTGAAGCCTGAGATTACCAGGCGTGATAATTCCAAAATCTGAAGGCCAGTTTTCGTTTATAGTTACGGGAAGAGATCCACGGGCTCCGATACCTCCAAAAATAAGCTGGGCCGACAGATCTTCTGTGTATTCATTTTCCTGATAAGCAAGAATAAGTCCATTCGAATTCTGAAGTGATTTTATTTTCTCAATTCCATATGGATTACCAAACCAGGTTATAATTGTTTTGTTACTTCCAACAAGTTTCTCGATGAAATCATTTAATCCGGGTTTAATTCCGAATCCCATATTGGGACGCTGGTCCAAGCCAAAAATTCCAGCTATAACAATATCATAATCTGAGAGTTCCTTTAACAGATCGGTAACGGCTTCAGGATTTGAAGGATCAAGAAAGAAATGGTCGGCAGGATGATATTTTTCAATTCTTTGCTGAAATGAAGTTATTTTGTCTTTATTAATAGCAATTGTGGCAATTTTAGCGTTCTGAAGATTTTTCACAGGAAGTATATTCTCATCGTTATTCAGGACTGTCAAAGCATTTGCATAAAGATCACGTATTAATGCTTGGGATGTCATAGGAGATAACTCCCTGTCAATATTTTCTTTATTAATTGTTTGCAGGTTGTTTAACCCCGACCAGTACTTCAGGGCAAGTATCTTTCTGCATTTAAGGACTATATCCTCATTTGTCAGTTTTTTCGATAAGATATAGCTTTTTGTTTCTTTGATGGCTGCCTCAACATCTGTAACAAATTCAACAACATCATTACCTGCCTCGAGGGCTTTTGCATCAGCTTCACCTGGTTTAAAATACTTCGTCACACCCTTCATATTCATTGCATCGGTGATTATCAATCCCTTAAAACCTAGTTCATTTTTAAGCAGTCCTTTTATAATAACAGAGGAAAGGGTGGAGGGAAGCCCTGTTGTTGTATCGAGCGAAGGCAGATTGAGGTGGGCAGTCATGATGCTTCCAGTCCCTTCACTTATCAGCTTACGAAATGGATAGAGCTCAATGCTGTCGAGTCGTAGCCTGGAATGTGTTATTAAAGGCAGATCAAGATGGGAATCAACGTTTGTATCACCATGCCCCGGAAAATGCTTTGCAGTTGCAATCACACCGTTATCCTGCATACCCTTCATGTAATTAAAGGTTTTCATCGCAACTTTATCCCTGTTCTCTCCAAATGAGCGGTAGTTAATAACAGGATTCAGGGGATTAATATTTATGTCGGCAACGGGAGCAAGATTTATTTGCATCCCCAATCGTTTGAATTGATAAGCAACTGTTTTTCCGAACCGATATATCAGGGAATCATTTCTTATCGCACCAAGAGTCATCTGATAAGGAAATTTTTCCACATTTTCGAGCCTCATGCCGATACCCCATTCTGCATCCATGGAGATAATAAGAGGTACCCTCGAGATTTTCTGGTAGTAATTGGTCAATTCGGCCTGTTTTTCAGCTGTTCCCTGAAAGAAAATAATTCCTCCTACTCCATATTTTCTTATGATATCGCTCATCTCAACTTCATGAGATATATCCCGGTCAGACCAACCTGCAACCCAAATGCATTGTGCTATCTGTTGGTCAATTGAAAGAGTTATCAGTACCGAATCAACCCATGGATGATTCATATACTTTATAAAAGGAGGATCTGAAGGCTGGCCTTCTATTTCATTATATGATAAAAACGCCGCTGAAAGAAAAATTACTACTTTTATTGACTTTATTAAATTCATGACCCAGAGTAATTTAATTCAGGATAATATAAAAATTCAAAATATGGGATCATCCCAAAAGTAACAATTTAAATCAGTATAAATTATTATTTTTACACAACATTATTTGGATTCATTTATGACTAAAAGTAAAAATAGATTAGTCTCCCTCGATATCTTCAGAGGATTGACAATAGCATTTATGATAATTGTAAATACACCGGGAAGCTGGGAATATGTTTATTCTCCACTGCGACATGCAAAATGGCATGGTTGTACGCCAACCGATCTTGTTTTTCCTTTTTTCCTGTTCATTGTAGGTGTGTCAACCTACTACTCACTGAAGAAATACGGAAATGAAATTAATGGCACCTCCATTTTCAGGATCCTCAGACGCGTATTAACTATTTTTGCTATTGGCTTGTTCCTTAATATCTTCCCTTACTTTGGAAGAGATTATACAACGCTGAGAATAATGGGGGTCCTTCAACGAATTGCACTTGCCTATGGTATTGGTGCTGTTATCTGTCTGACAGTCAGACGGGATTACCTGTGGATAGTCGTAGCAGTTCTGCTACTACTTTATTGGGGTTTATTAGCTTTTTTAGGAGGAGCAGATCCTTACAGCCTCGAAACCAACTTTGCCATTAATGCAGATGTCACCATCCTTGGTAAAAACCACCTTTATAAAGGTTTTGGTATTCCATTTGATCCTGAAGGATTACTTAGTACGATACCCTCAGTATGTACTGTAATTATTGGCTATTTTATTGGAGAAATGATTGCTAAAAAATCAGCAAGTGGGAAAACAGTCCTTAAGCTTTTTTTGCTTAGTGTCGCAGCTATTGGTATCGGGTATTTATGGAATATGTTTTTTCCTATTAATAAGCCTTTATGGACAAGTTCTTATGTTCTTTATACAGCTGGACTGGCAATGGGCGTTCTGGCTTTTATTTACCTTATTGCTGATGTTCTTAAGTTTCAGAAGTGGGCAACATTCTTTATTGTTTTTGGGACAAACGCTCTTTTTACCTATTTTCTCGCCGGAATATGGACCAAGCTCATGTTATTCATTAAGATACCTTCTGCCAATGATAAAATCAGTCTTTATGGGTGGATTTATGAAAAAGCATGTGTTCCGATCGCCGGTAATCTCAATGGTAGCCTGATGTTTGCAGTTATCCAGGTATTATTGTTGTGGGGTGTGGCGTTGATTCTTTACAGGAAGAAGATAATGATAAGGCTGTAAAGACAAAAGACAAAAGACAAAAGTCGAAGCGAAGACCCAGAGCGAAGCGTGGGGTAAAAAGATAAAAGAAAGTTGAATGAGTGAAATTGATATTGTATCAGACGTATACAAAGAATTATTCGGGGAATCAGATATCAAAATAGTTGCATTGCCACAATCAGGCTCCGACAGAAGATATTTCAGAATTACTACCCGGAATAAAAGTGTAATCGGGGCATATAATGCAAACCATGAAGAGAACGAAGCTTTCATCGGGTTTACAAAACATTTCATTTCAAAGGGTCTTCCTGTACCGGAAATATTCGGCTATCTCCCTGAAAAATATGTCTATTATCTGCAGGATTTAGGCGATATTAACCTTTTTACCTGGTTACAGCAAAAACATGCCTTTACCGGTTTTGATCTGGAAGTTGAAGGTCTATATCGAAAAATTCTTGACAAACTGATTCACTTCCAGATTAAAGGTATAGATGGACTGAACCTTGATATTTGTTACCCTCACAGAAGCTTCGACAGGCAATCTATGATGTGGGATATGAATTATTTCAAATATATGCTGCTTAAACTGTTAACTGCTCCTTTTAATGAACGTAATCTGGAACGTGACTTTAACCAGTTGGCTGATTTTCTGCTTGAAACTGGTCAGGATTATTTTCTCTACAGGGATTTTCAGTCAGCAAATGTTATGCTTATTGAAGGAGAACCATGGTTTATTGATTACCAGGGCGGCAGAAAAGGTGCTCCTCAATATGATGTTGCGTCACTTTTATATGATGCCAAGGCTCATTTGCCAAAAGAGACCCGTCAAAACCTTCTTGACTATCATGTAAATAATTTCTGTTCAGTTTCGGGAGAGAATAAGGAAAAATTCAGGGAATATTACGCCGGTTTCAGTATGATAAGACTTATGCAAGCCCTTGGAGCTTTCGGATTCAGGGGATTGTACGAAAAGAAACCAACATTTTCCGGGAGCATCGTACCTGCCGTTAAACTCTTAATCCAGTTAATTGATTCAGAACAACTTCCGGTGCTACTCCCTGAATTATTTCAGACAGTAAGGTCAATCCCAGGCCTTCAGATATTTAATGATTTAGATCATAGATGATGAAAGCAATGATATTTGCTGCCGGTCTGGGTAAACGCCTTGGGAAAATAACAGAAAATATTCCAAAAGCTCTTGTTGATATCAATGGGAAAACTGCTCTTCAGATGGTTGTTGAAAAATGTTCTGCACATGGCTTTAACGACATAATAATAAATGTACACCATTTTGCAGATATGGTTGAAGAGGAGGTAAGACGGCTCCGTAGTATGGGATTCAGAATTTCTGTTTCGGATGAAAGAGAGATGCTTCTTGAAAATGGTGGAGGGTTATATAAAGCCCGGGAATTCTTTGACAAAAATCCTTTCCTTCTATTTAATGTTGATATAATATCTGATATTGATCTTTCATCTCTCTATAGGTTTCATCTGGAAAAGAAGGGTCTGGCCACACTGGCAGTAAGGAATCGTCCGGGGAAAAGGTTCTATCTTATAGATAAAGAAGGACTGATCCGAGGATGGAGGAACAGGTTCACAGGTGAACAGATACTTACACTACCTGCACAAGAAGATCTTTCTGAAATAGCATTCTCAAGTATACATATTGCTGAACCCGAGATATTTAATTATATGACTGAAGGCGTTTATTCCTTTACAACTCTGTATCTGAAACTGGCAGAGGAGCACATAATATATACTTTGAAACATGATGAAGGTTACTGGTTCGATATCGGTACTCCTGAAAACCTTGAAGATGTTAGAAAATTTATAGGCAATAATTATTAATGTGATCCCGGCTCCGGGTACTTGTAACCAGTACCCAGTACCCGGTACCCTTTTAAGATCATAGTTTCCAGAAGGTCCGGGTAAAAATAGTGAAGACAGTAATAATTTCCAACCTTCCAAGAATCATCAACATACTTAGAACTACCTTGCTTACCTCCGGCATATGGGCAAAATTGCTCATAGGACCAACAGTACCAAGTCCCGGTCCTATTCCTGCCATGCATGTTGCCACTGAGCTCGATGCTGTAACCGGATCAACACCCGTTACGACTACTATAATTGTTCCAAGGACAAAAAGAAAAAGATACAAAACGACAAAAGAAAGTATGGAGATGTTGGTGTTTTCAGCGACACTCTTTCCATTTAATTTTATGAATGAGATAGATTTGGGGTGATTAAGTTTCATAAAAATATTCTTAATGTTTTTCAGTACAATTAAATGTCTCGCCATCTTAATTCCACCACTCGTTGACCCGGTACTTCCGCCTGAAAACATCATAAGAAAGATCAACAGAACAGCTGTTACAGGCCAGAGAATATAATCGGCTGAGGCAAATCCGGTGCAGGTCATAATGGAAATAATCTGGAAAAAGCCATCGCGGAATGATTCCTCAAATGTTCTGGTTGAGTTAACTAGCAGAATTATTGTAGCAATTGAACCTGCCATCACTGCAACTACAATATAGAACCATAACTCTTCATTTTGTCTGACTTTTTTGAAATTAAGCTTAAAAAGGTAGTAATAAATAACCTGGCTTGTACCAGCCAGGAACATGAAAATCATAACAATATATTGACTGTAAGACGAATAGAACATCAGGCTGTTATTCTTAGTTGAAAAACCTCCTGTCGCAATCGTACCAAAAGAGTGACAAATACTGTCAAACAGAGTCATGTCACCAACATTCAGTAACACAATTTCAGCTAGAGTAAGTCCAAGGTAAATAAATAAAATTCTGAAACCGATTGCTTTGGTTTTGGGGTGGATCTTTTCTTTCAGAGATGATTCAAGACTGAATAACTGGTACCCGGTAACCCTCAGTGAAGGTAGGATAATTATTACAAGAACTATGATCCCGATTCCCCCTATCCAGTGTGTAAGACTTCGCCAGAAAAGTATCGAGTACGGCAATATTTCCACATCCTTCAGGATGGAAGAACCTGTAGTGGAGAAACCTGAAGTGGATTCAAAAAATGCATCAATGAATGAGGGGATTGTACCACTTAAAAGATAGGGTAATGTTCCTAATAATGAGAAGACCACCCATGATAAGGTGACTGCCAGATATCCATCCCTGCTACTGAATTTTTTCGTATCAGCTTCTCTTGATGCAAAATAAGATTCTGCTGATAACAAGATAGTTATGACAGCCGACCAGATGAATGGAGAAGGAGACTCATTATAAATATATGCAACTGGTAAGCAGAAAAGATAAGATATTGTCTCTATGAGCAGAATGGCACTTAATATCCGTAAAATTAGCAAAGGATTGATCAGCTTCATATTCAGGTTCGGGAAATTTCAGGATACAAATATAAGCAGAATTAATTTTGTTCTGTTTTCATTTACAATAGAAGCTTATTACTATAATTTTGAATGATAATAGTCTATTGATTGGTCACTTTTATATCCTATATTTGGATCAGCTTAATTGATGCTAATCTGATTTGTTTTAAAATATGCATATAATCAGAATATTTGGTTGATGCTTGACTAACCTGTTAATAATATTGGATAAATGGGAAAAGTATTAGTTATTGGTGCAGGCGGAGTTGGAACGGTTGTAGTTCATAAAATGGCATCTTTGCCGGAGATTTTTACGGAAGTTATGTTAGCAAGCAGAACAAAATCCAAGTGCGATGCTATTGCTGAAAGAATTGGAATGGATCGGATAAGAACAGAACAGATTGATGCTGATAATGTTCCGCAACTGGTTAAACTGATCAGATCATTTAATCCTGACATATTAGTGAATGTTGCTTTGCCTTACCAGGATCTTCATATTATGGATGCCTGCCTTGAAACAGGCGTCGCGTATCTTGATACAGCAAACTATGAGCCGCTTGAGGAGGCCAAATTTGAGTACAGCTGGCAGTGGGCTTATATTGACAGGTATAAAAAAGCCGGTATTACTGCAATCCTTGGTTGCGGATTCGACCCCGGTGTTACTTCAATTTACACGGCCTATGCCGCTAAACACCATTTTGATGAATTGCATTACCTTGATATTGTTGATTGTAACGCCGGTATTCATGGCAAACCATTCGCTACAAATTTCAATCCCGAGATCAATATCAGGGAGGTGACACAAAAAGGTAGATACTGGGAAAATGGTAAATGGATCATGACCAAACCGCATGAAATACATAAACCATTGAATTATCCTGAGATTGGCCCGAAAGAATCCTTTGTTATATATCATGAGGAACTGGAATCGCTTGTTAAGAATTATCCGACTCTTAAACGTGCAAGGTTCTGGATGACATTCGGACAGGAATATCTTACTCATCTTAAGGTAATTCAAAATATTGGTATGGCAGGTATTGAACCCATCATGTTCAATGGAAGGGAAATAATCCCTATCCAGTTCCTGAAAGCTGTACTTCCTGATCCGGGAAAACTTGGTGAAAACTATAAAGGTCAGACATCAATCGGATGCCGTATCAAAGGAATTAAGAAGGGTAAGGAAAAAACATATTATGTTTATAATAATTGCAGTCATGAGGCAGCTTATGAAGAGACAGGAGCACAGGGAGTAAGCTATACAACCGGTGTGCCTGCTGCTATTGGCGCCATGATGTATCTGAAAGGTATCTGGAAAAAGCCAGGTGTGTTTAATGTTGAAGAGTTTGATCCTGATCCCTTCATGGCTGAGCTAAACAAACTTGGATTGCCATGGGTGGAACTTCATGATGTGGATCTGGAATTATAATAGGCAACAGGCGTCAGTCATTTGGAAGAGGCATTGTTTAAAAGCTTTTCACCTGTCGCCCGATGTCTGTCGCCAATACTTAAAATTATTCAAATTGTCAATTAATTACAACATATTACCATCTCCCTGTTACGTAATTGACGAATTAAGATTTCGTAAGAACCTTACTCTGATAAAGCATGTTTCAGATGAATCCGGGACTGAAATAATCCTTGCATTCAAAGGATTTGCCATGTGGGGGGTTTTTCCCATCCTAAGGGAATATATTTCAGGCGCGGCTGCAAGTTCTGTGGATGAAGCACGTCTGTGTTTCGAAGAGATAGGTTCTCCTGCTCATACATATTCTCCTGTATATAAGGAGAGTGAGTTCCAGTCCATTCTGAAGAATAGTTCTCATGTTACCTTTAATTCTTTAAACCAGTTCAGAAAATTTTCAACTGAATTACAAAATTATTCGAAAAATATTTCCGCAGGTCTAAGAATCAATCCTGAATATTCAGAGGTAAGTCATGGGTTATATAATTCATGCTCACCAGGGTCCAGACTTGGTGTAATTGCAGATGATCTTAGGGATGTTTTACCTGCAGGAATCGATGGACTTCATTTTCACGTTCTTTTTGAATCGGACTCTTATGCTCTCGAAAAAGTTCTACAGATCGTTGAGGTTAAATTCGGAAAGTATTTTCCTCAACTGAAATGGATCAATATGGGTGGCGGACATCTTATAACCAGAAAAGACTATGATGTTGCCCACCTTATTAAAATTCTGAAAAGATTCCGTGAAACGTCTGGTCTTCATGTCATACTGGAACCGGGAAGCGCTTTTGCATGGGAAACAGGCGAATTAGTTTCGACAATTGAAGATATAGTTGAAAACCAGGGAATTAAAACGGCTATTTCAGATATATCTTTTACTGCTCACATGCCTGATTGTCTTGAAATGCCTTACAAACCTAAAATAGCCGGTGCCACTGATCCGGTTCCCGGGAGACCAACTTATAGAATAGGAGGTAACTCATGTTTGTCAGGGGATGTTTTGGGCGAATGGTCATTTGACAGGGAACTTAAACCAGGTGATAGGATAATCTTCTGGGATATGATCCATTATACTATGGTGAAGACCACCACATTCAACGGTGTACACCATCCATCAATCGGCATCTGGAGTAGGGATGGTAAATTCAAATTAATAAAGGAATTTGGTTACGAAGACTATAAGAACAGGTTGTCTTGATGTCTTGATGTCTTGATGTCTTGATGTCTTGATGTCTGTTTCTTTCCTTCCGCCTTCCGCCTGACACGTGTTGCCTTTCGCCTCCTGTTTTCAGCATTGCAACACCCTAAAATATTTATTACTAAAAAAAGTTAGTCATACTTGTTTTTAATCCATCATTTTTTTCTGCTGAAATCGTTTCTTTTCATCTCTCTATTCCCCATGAACTCACCCCCTTAATCCCCCTCTCTGCTTCGCAAAGAGGGGGAAATCAGGAAGTGAAGCATTGAGTGCTAAACTATGGTATTT
>Ga0315273_10000728_pt1 | contig 35495 bp, 33 predicted proteins | sample YL17G02_0_MG_FD_205753 | JGI IMG/M metagenome (GOLD analysis project Ga0315273, IMG submission 205753) | Sediment microbial communities from Yellowstone Lake, YNP, Wyoming, USA - YL17G02_0 | ecosystem: Environmental > Aquatic > Freshwater > Lake > Sediment | place: USA: Wyoming | collected...
GGGGGCCCGCGCGCCCTTCAAAGCCCGCGTCCGCGGAGCAGTAATCTTCCAGGGTGAGCAGCAGCTCCACCTGGTCGTCGTCGTCGGCCGCGTAGCGCGTCAGCAGCGGCGCCCACCGCGCGAGCAGAGCGCGCAGGCGCCCCAGGAGCTCCCGCCGGCCCGTCGGCGTCGCGGTATCCGGCGCGGTCTCCGGATACAGCGTTTCGTACTCGGGGCGGGTGCCGGGGGGCGGCGGGCCGGACGCGAGGTCGAGGAGCGCGACGGCCAGCCCTCGCGCGCAGTCGGCAAAGGACGCGACTTCCGCCAGTTTCAGCGCGTTCAGCTCCAGCACGAGCGAGTCGTCGCCGTGGCCGCCGAGCAGGGCGCGGAGGAAGGTTTCGGCGACTTCGCGCAGAAAGTGAGAGGACCGCGCGGCGGCGCTGTCGCCACCCTCGCCGACGTCGCCTCCTGCAGCCGGCGCCGCATCCGCGGACGACGCGTCGGACGCGTATCCGTCGTCGTCGCCGGCTGCAGGGGGATACGGGGGCGGCGTGATGCCGCAGAGCGCCGCGTCGGGCGGCGTCGGCCACAAATAGCCCGCGCCGCCGGCCCCGACGACGGCCGCGTCAAAGCCGAGCGAGGAAGGAGGGGCGCGACCGGCGGCAGCCGCCTCGGCCGCCGCAACAACGTCCGGCGGCGGCGCACCGTCGCACGCGCGGGGCCCGCGCCACGCGCCGCCGCCGTCGGACCCCGCGTCCGAGTCGGACTCGTCGGACGCGCCGCCGGCGCCGGGGCGGACGAGGGACAAACGCGCGTGGGCGGGCACGACCGCTCCCGGCGCGACGACGACGCCAACGGAGAGGACGGCGCCCGGCGACACCGTCGCGCGCGCGCCGACGACCGCGCGCGCGCAGACCAGGGCGGCCGTGACGCTCGCCCCGTCGCCGACGATCGCGCCGTCGCCGATGTATGACCCGACGACGGCCGACCGCGCGCCGAGGCGAGCGTCGCGGCCGACGACAGAGCCGGACACGACCGCTCCGTCGGCCACCGTCGCGCCCGCGCCGACGACAGCGTCCGGCCCCACGCGCGCCCCGCGCGCCACCGACACGCCCTGCTCCCGGTACACGCCCGACCGGGAGGCTCGGTAGGTGGGGCGGCCCCAGGCCGGGGAAGGGGGAGGGAGCGCACAGGTGTCGGGCGCGAGGGGGAACGCCCACCGCGCGCCCACGTCGCGGGACACGGCGTCGTAGGAGCGCAGATTGCGCACGCGCGCCATGTAGCTAAAAGGAGAGGGGAGGCGGGAGGGGTGGGCGGTGCGGACGGCCCTCAACCCCCGGCACAAAAAAATAAAATATATACTCACCCGTCGCACACGTGCAGGTACAGTTTGTGCCCCAACTCCTCCTCCGCCAGGGTGCCCGCGACAAAGTCTTTGGTGAAGGACGCGTAATCGAAATTGTCCGCGAAAAGAAGGGCAGCCTCGGGCGCGAGCACGGCGGCGTGCACGCCGCCCAGGTCGGCGCGCACGCGCACGGCGTCGCGCTCGCCGAACGCGCGCAGGTCGAGGGGGGGGGCGCGGGGTTTGGTCGCCCCCGCCGCGCGGCGGCGCGAGCGGTGCAGGGCCAGGAGGCGGCCGTCCGCGGGGTCGGTCACGTACACGACGGGGGGCTCCCCCAACCGCGCGCGCTGGGCGGGCGTGACGCCTGCGGCAACGAGCAGGGTGGCGATGGCCGACTTATCAGTTTCGCGCCGCGCGCGGTGTGCCCTCACCGCGGCCCTCAGATCCCCCCCGCCCCCCCCCCCCCCCCCCCCCCCCCCCCCCCCGCCCGCCCGGGGGTCGGGGGGTGGGGGGCGGGGGGGGGCATGGGCGGGCGGGAAGGCCCGCCGAACCCCCTCTCCACCCCCCCCCCCTTACTCGACTGCTCCAGCGCGCGCACCGCGTCCCCGACCGACGCCGCCGCCGTCGACACGACGGCGCGCACGCGCGGGGAGGCGCCCGTGAGCCAGCCCGCGGCCGACAGCCGCGCTTGCACCGCGTCGGCGTGCGCGGCGCACAGGACAATGATCGCGTCCACGCCCGACGCCGCCAACCATTCGAGCGAGTAGTCGATCAACGGCGCGTTGGCGAGGGGGAGGAGGGCTTTGGGCGCTTCGAGCGTCACGGGGCGGAGGGCCTGCGAGAGGAGAGGGCGGGAGGGTGGGTGCGCCGCCCCGATCGGTGGCCGCCGCGCGTCGCACATGCGTCCGCCACGCTGGCGGCCGCGCCCACGGCGCGGCGGCAGCAACCCGCCGCCGATGCGCCCCCGTCTCGTTGCTCTCGCCTGCGCGAACGAGTCGGCGAGCAGCACCGCCACCAGCTCCTCTTTGGGCTTGTCCAGGGGGCCGCCGCCGGGGGCGGCGCCTTTCTTCTTGGGGGGCATTGCGCGAGGAGAGTGGGTGGGCGAGTCTCGCCAGCCGTCGTCGTCGACACTCAGCCGCCCCCCTCTCTTCTCTCGCATGCTGGCCGCGCGGTGGTGCGCCCGCCCGCTGGCGCCCGGGCGTCTGCGCCCGCCCGCCCGGCGGCCGGCCGCGGCGCGCCCGCGCATTCGCGCCGCGGCGGAAGTGCGCGGCTTCTTCGACGACGACGACGAGCCGGCTGATGAAGCAGTGGTCGTGTATGCCAGGTGGGGGGAAGGGGTTGGGGGTGGCGGCGGAACCGGGGTCGCTATCCGCCGCCGACCCTGCCGCCCCGCCCCCAGCTCGCCGCCGGCCGCGCCCTCGACGCCCGCGCCCGCCCCCGCCACGCGCCTGGCCCGCGCCAAAGCGACGGCCGCCGCGGGCGCCGCCCTCGCCCGCCACGCGGCCGTCCTCGCGTCCAACCACGCGCTCCCCGTGGTCGCCGCGTTCGCCGCGGCCGACGCCGCCGCCTGGGTCGTGCACCGCGTGAGCCACCGCGCGACCAACGCGGTGGCGGCGGCGTTGTTGCCCGGCGTGGGCGCGGCGGTCGCGGGGTCCGGCGCCGCGCGCTGGTGGCTCTGCGCCGACCCCGGGGTCGCCACGTTTGCGACGGGCTACCAGTGGGTCGTGCTCGCCTTCTTCCTGCTCTCGTTCCCCGCGACGCTCGCCCTGCGCGCGGCGGCCGCGGCCGCCGCGGCGCTCGTCTGCGGGCGGGGACCCGCGCCGGCGTGGCCGCCGCCCCGGCCGAGCGTCGCGGGCGCGGTGGCCGAGATCAGGGCCATCGTCCCGACGCTGCGGGGGCGGCTGGCTGACGTGGCGTGGACCGAGGTGGCCGTCGCGGCGCGCGCCGTCCCCCTCCAAGCCCTCTCGCTCCTCGTCCTCCCGCTCCCCTTCACCCTGCCCCGCCTCGTGGACCTGTTGCTGACGCCGCCCTCCGTCTCGCTGGGCGGCGCGTCGGGCGATGTCGCCCTGGCCCGCGGCGCGGCCCTCGCGCGCGGCCGCCGCGGCGCGCTGGGCGCCCCCTACCTCGCCCTCCTCCTCGCCTCGCGCGCCCTGGCCGCCGCGCGCGCGGCGGCGGCGGCGGCGTTGCCCCCGCGCGTCGCGGCGGGCGTGCCCGAGCTGCCCCTGCTCCTGTGGGCGGGCGGCGCCCTGGCCGCCCTCGCCCTGGCGCGCACGCTGGACGTGCTGCCGGCGGCGGCGTACCTAAGGTTTCAGGAGGAGGGAGAGGAGGGGAGGGAGGCGGCGGCCGTGTAGGGAGACGCGAGGTGTCCGGCAGCGGGCGCGGCGCGCACACGCTCTGCCTCCCGCGCCGGCGCCGCCCCTCCGCGCGCCGGCCGGCCCCCGCGCCTGAGACCGCGCGCACCCCGCGCCGGGCCCGCCCGGCGCCAACGGCCGGCGTCGGCCGCGAGGGCGCGCGCGCCGCCCGCCCCGATGCTGCGCCTGCCGCGCCTCCCGCGGCGGCCTGGATGGCCCCCGTCAAAGCTGGCGACAGGCGGGCGGGCGGGCGCGCCCGGGCGCGCCCGCCCGCGCGGCGCGCCGTGGCGAGCCGCGGCGCGCCCCCCCGCGCCCGTCCGCGCGCCGCGCCCCGCGCCCGCATCCCTCGCCCGCCTCGTCCTGCCGCGGCCGGCGGCGTCGCTGGCGGCGGCGGGCGTGCTGCGCGTGCGGCCGCGCGGGGCGTTGAGCGCGGTGCGGGGGGGGGGAGGGGGTCGAGGGGTCGAAGGCGGCGCGCGCCGCGCCGCTCTCCGCCGACGCTCCCCCCCTCCCCAGCTCCTCGTCCTCCTCGTCGCCCTCGCGTCCGCCTTTCTCGCCGCCCGCCGCCTCGTCGCCGCCTCCACCCGGTCCTGCTCCGAGTGCCGCGGCTTCGGCCGCTGCCGCTGCCCCGTCTGCCGCGGCGCGGGCGTCGTCGCGTACGAGGGAAAATATGTGCATTCGGGGGACGCCTGCCCGCGCTGCCTGGGGGCGCGCGCGGTGGCGTGCCCGGGGTGTGGCGGCCTGTTTGCGCGGCGCCTCTTTGCGCACGCGCGCGTGCCGCGCGCGGGGGCCGGGGTCGGGGCGCCCACCTCGTCCTCCTCGAACGAGGGCTGGGGCTGGTTTGGGTACGGCGCGCAGCAGACGCTGCTCGACTGAGCCGTTCTTTTTTTGGGGGGGGGGGGCCGCGGCGGCCCCCCGCACACATTTTTGGCGCCCGCCGGGGCGCCCACCGCCACGCCCCATGTAGCCCATGCAGCAAGCCGGTCCCTCAGTTACTATCGGCGGTGTCCCGACGCGCACCCCCCACGCCCTCCCCACCCCCTGACCCCCTCACCCGCCCGCCCCTTTCTTCCTCTCGCCGCCCGCCTTCCACTCGTACCCCACGTTGCGCACGTAGCCGTGCCGCGCCGCCAGCGCGTCCGCCTCGGGCGGGCCGCGGGAGCCGGCGGGGTAGGGGTGCACTGGGAACCGGCCAGCGTCGGCGGCGGCCAGCAAATCGTCAAACACGGCCCACCCCGCGCGCAGCTCGTCCCGGCGCACGAAATTGGACGCGTCCCCGCGCACGGCGTCCAGGAGGAGGCGCTCGTAGGCTTCCGGGATGTAGGTCGCGGCGCCGTAGCGCGACTTGTAGTCGAGGTCGAGCTCCGAGATCGACGCCCCGCTCTCCAACCCCGGCTGCTTGACCACCACCTTCATGTAGATCGCCTCGTCCGGCTGCAGCCGCACCACGATCTCGTTGCGCATGCGGTCGGCGTCGGCCCGCGCGAGCAGGGGGCGCGCGGGGGCGCGGAACTGGATGCGCACGAGGGCGGCGCGCTCGTTCAGGGCTTTGCCGGCCTGCGGGAGGGGGGGAGGGGTGTGCGGGTGGGGGCGGGCGGTCGGAGAGAGGGCGCCGTCCGCGGCGCGAGGCAGGAACAGGAAAAACTGCCGCCCGCCCCCCTCTCCCCGCCTCCCCCACCTTGACGATGAACGGGACGCCCGCCCACCGGTCGTTGTCCACAAAGAGGACGACGGACGCGAACGTCGCGGTGGTGGAGCCGGGGGGGACCGACGGGTCTTGCAGGTAGCCGGGCGTGCCGCCGTCCGGCGACGCGCCGTACTGCCCCAGCACGACGTCCGCCGCCTCGATCGGTTTGACGCAGCGCAGGAGCTCCACTTTCCGGTCGCGCACGTCGTCCGCGGACAGGGAGAGGGGTTTGTCCATGGCGACGAGGGCCAGGATTTGGAGCAGGTGGTTTTGCATGACGTCCCGCACGATGCCGTACTGGGAGGGAGCGAGGAGAGGGGGTGGTGGGGTTGATTTTTTGTGTGATTGTTTTTGGGGGGCCGTGGGCCGCGGCCGGCACGCCGCCCCGCTCCCCGCGCCCCCCTCTCTCCACCCCCTACCTCGTCAAAGTATCCCCCGCGCCCTTCCGTGCCAAACGGCTCTTTGAACGTGATCTGGACGGACGCCACGTGGTCGCGCGACCACGCGGGGGCGAGCACGGTGTTGCTGAAGCGCAGCACGAGCATGTTCTGCATGAGTTCCTTGCCTGGTGGGTGGGGGAAGGGGTGGGGTGGTGGGTGGACCGCGTGGCGGCCCCGCGCCGCGGGCGGCCGCGCGCGCGCCGCCCCCCACAGACCCCGCTCCCCCCCCCCCCACCCCCCCCACCCACCGAGGTAGTGGTCGATGCGGTAGATGGATTCCTCCCCAAACAGCGCCCCCACGTCGGCGGAGAGCGCTTCGGAGGACGCGAGGTCGCGGCCAAAAGGTTTTTCGATGACGACGCGGATCCAGGGCGGCGGGCACCCCGCGGGGGAGGGCGGGAGGGCGGTCAGGCGCGCTTTCACGGCGGCCAGGACGGGGGGGTAGACCGAGGGGGGGAGGGCGAGGTAGACGAGGCGGCCGACGGGGCGCGGCGCGGCGGGCGCGCGCGGCGGCGCGCCTGCTTTCGCCGCGCCGCCGCCCTCGCGCGCCTCCACCGCGGCCGCCAGGTCGCCCCACCCCGGCGCGGCCGTCTCGTACGCGCCGGACACGTAGGAGACGCGGCCCAGGAAAGCGGCGACGTCGGCGGGGGACGCGGCCGGCGACGCTTTCTCGATGAAAGGGCGCAGCCTCTCCCGCAACGCGTCGGCCGTCATCTCCGTGCGCGCGTAGCCGATGACGGACGTCGAGGGCGGCAGGAAGCTGCAGGGAAGGAGGAGGGCCGAGGGCGGTGGGCTCGCAGCCGTTGTGCGGCCCTCCACCCCGTCCCCCTTCTCTCCGCTCACCCTTTGTTGAAGAGTGTGAAGAGCGCGGGGAACGTCTTCTTCTTGGCGAGGTCGCCTGACGGGGGATGGGGCGCGTGGGCGCCCGCCGCGCGCCGTCGGAACCCCCCGCACCCCCGATCAATGCCCCCTCCCTGCTCACCGCTCGCGCCCAGCACGGCCACCGTCAGGCAGAGGCCGGCGGGCACGCAAGGGTGCTCGTCGTCGCGCACCGACGCCGACGCGCGGCGCTCCAGGCGGGGGCCGGCGCCGGCGGGGGAGAGAGCGGGGGGGGCGGGTGGCGCCAGGGTCGCCATGGTGGAGGGAAGGGCACAGAGAGTGGGCCAGCGGGCAACGTGTGCCCCTCCCCCCACACCCAGCGCCGCGGCCGCCCCGCCTGCGACCGCGGTCGATCGCGCGTCCTTCATGCACGGCCCAATTCGTGTCCCCCGCGGCGGCCTGGCGGCCCGCCATGCGCCGCGCCGTGCCGCCGCCGCTGGCCTCCCGTCCCTGCGCCCCTCCCTGCCGCCTCTGGCGTCCACCAAGCCCGACCTGGACGCCGCCGTGGCCGACGCGGTGGCGGCGGGCGACGCTGCCAAAGCGGCGGCCGCCGACGCGGCCGACGCGCTGGCGCCCGCGGTCGGCGTGCGCGGCGTCGGCGGGGCGCGCAAGGGCCGGGTGCAGGTAGGGTGGTGGGGTGCGCGTGGTCGGCAGGGGTCGCGGCAGCGGCGTCGACCCCCCTCTCCTTCCCCAGACGCTGCTCGCGCGCCCGACCCGCCCCGAGACCGTGGCCGCCCGCCGCGCGCGCGGCGCGGCCCGCCTGGTGGCCGCCGCCGCGGTGGCCTACGCCGTGCTGGCGGTGGGCGCCGCCATTTTCCGCGTCGCGCGCGCGCGCGCGTCGCCGCGCGCCGTGCGCGCGCGCACGGTCGACCGCAACAAAGCGGTCGTGTCGACGCTCGACGCCCTGCTGCCGGCCAACCGGGACGCGTTGACCCCCGCTGTCTGCCGGGGCCTCAAACGGGACACGGGTTTCTCCGGCGTTGAAATTTTTCGCAAGTTCCTCTGGTTCCTCCTCCGCGAGCGCCGCTTCGACGAAGACGCGGTGGCCGACGTGGTCGCGCTGCGCGCGGCCCTCGACTTGTCCGATGCCGACGTGGCGGCCGCGATCACGGAGCGGGCGGCGCGGGTGTATGCCCAGTACGGCACTCTCATGCTCAACGACCCCGGCCTCACCGCGGCCGGCCTCGAGCGCAAAGCCGCGTGCCGGGCCCTGTTTTCCAAGCTGCTCTTCCTGGCCGAGTGCGACGCCGTGCTGCCGCAGGGGGACGGGGCGCCGGCGGGCGGCCGGGCGGACGTGCAGTCCGTGTTCGGGGCGACCGACGACGACGCCGCCAAGCTGCGCATCGTGTCCCTGGTCGAGGTCGACCTGGACAAGCTGGAGGGCCAGTTTGGTGGGGGTGGGGAGGAGGGTGGGGGCGGCGCCGACGGCGGGTGGTGAGCGGGGCGGTCGGTCGGTCTCGGATGGTGTTGCAAACCCCTGGAGCCCCCCCCCTCCCTCCCTCACTCGACCTCGACGCCGCCGGCGTCGGTCCCTTTGTCCAATTCCGCGGCCAGCGCGGCGGCGGCGGCGGAGAAGGTGACCTCGTCGCCCGCGCCGGCGAGCGCGTCCAAGAGGGCCGCCACGTCGGCGGTGGACAGCGTCGGGCAGACGTCGACGCAAAAGGATTTGAACGCGCGGGGGCCGAGCGCGCCGCGGGCGGCGCCGCCGGCGGCGGCAAAGGCGGCGGCGACGGGCGCGAGCGCCGCGGCGCGCCGCGCGACGGCCGCGGCGAGGCCGGCGCGCACGACGGCGGCGGCGGGGACCAGGCCGCCGGGCGCGGGGTCGGACAACAAGGCTGCGGCCGCGGCGGCGGCGGCGTCGGGGGGGAGGGCGGCGGCGACGGCAGACGCCGCGGCGGCGAGGCTGAGGCCTCGGCCGTGTTCGCCTTCGCCCGCCTTGGCCGCCGCCGCGAGCTCCCCACGCAGACGACCAGCCACCGTCCAGAATCCTTCATCCACGCGGTGTGCGAGCATCGAACCAAACAGGGCGACCGCGGGCGAGGACGGCGCGTGCGCCGCGATCCCTTCCTCGATCACCCGCCGCCACACTGCGGCCGCGGGGCCGGGAAACTTGGCGGCGAGGTAGGTGTCGATGAACGCGTCCAGGCAGGGGGGGGACCGGCGCGCCTTGGCGGCTCTGTGGATCGTAGGAAGGAGGGTTGGGCGGGCCGACCATCCCCCTCTCCCTCTCCCTCCTCGCCCCACCCTTTCTCTCTCACCTCGCGTCCGCGCGCGCTTTGGCGTCCATGATGTCGTTGAGCACGCCCTGCAGCGCGCGCACGCCCAACGACCGGGGCGCGGCCAGCGTCGCGGCGGGCGAGTCGGGCGGCGGCGCGGCGCCCGCGCGGTCGCCGCGCGGCGCGTCCTTGAGGCTGGCGTCGCTCCCGACGCGCACCTTGAGCGGTCTTGGCGGCGCGACCGTGACGGTGGCCGCGGCGGCGGGAGGGGGTCCGGCGTCGACGCGGCGCAAGAGGCGCGCCGCTCCGTCGGCGACCGCGCGCGCCGCCGCCGCCACGGCCTCGCCTGCCGAGCCCGCGCGAACGGGGGCAGCGGCGCGGGATTCGGCGGCGGCGAGTTCGGCTTCCGCTTCGGCCTCGCAGTCTTCGAGCAGGCCGCGCCACGAGTCGAGGAGCGACGCCGCGCGCCCGCGCGTCGCGCCCAGGTACGATGAGAACGCTGCCGCGCCCGCGGCCGCCGCGGCGTCGGCCGCGCCTTCCAGGGCCATGTCCAGGACGTCCCGCTTGGCGAGCAGGACGACGGCGCTGAGGAGGCAAGGAGGCGAGGGGTGGGCGGCGCTGCGCGCGGCGCCGCGGCCTCCCTCTCTCCCCCTCGCCTCTCTCACCGTTTGGCGATGGGGTGCTCCGCACGGTCGACCGCGTCGGCGGTGCGCGCCTCGATCTCCTGGGGAGCCGTTATCGGTCGGCGGGGCGTTCGAGCATCAGCCGCGCGCGCCCGCCCGCCCCGCGCCCGCCCCGCCCTCGGCCCCACCCCACACCATGGCCCACGCTCACCCTCAATTCGTCCGCGAGCGCCGCCTCGGCGCCCGCGTCGGGCGCGACGCCGAGCCCCGCGCGCAGCGCGCGCAGCGAGGAGAGCAGGGTGTGCCCGCCCAGCGCGTCCTCGTCGGCGCCCATGTAGGACGGGGAGGCGGGGAGGAGGGCGGCGGCCATGGTGGTGTGATGGGGGAGAGGAGGGGCGGCGGGCCGGGGCGTCTGCCACACCGCCGCCCCGCGGCACGCGCGCCGCCCGCCGTCGCTGCGCCGCCGCGCCTCCACCCCCTCGCAGCCGCCGCCGGCGAGAGAGGAGGATGGTGGACGCCGCCGACGGCGACGCCGGCGCCGGGGCCACCGCCGACGTGCCGCCCTGCCAGACGGTGTACGTGGCCAACCTGTCGGAGAAGCTGAAAAAGGATGGTGAGGAGAGATGAAGAGGAGGGGGGGGTGGCGGCCGGCGCGGCGCGGCGGCGGCGGCGCGCGGCGGCGGGGGGGCCGATCGGGGCGCCGGCGGCCTGGGGTGCGCGGCCGTCGCCGCCGCCAACGATCGCGAGGCGACGCGGGGCGCCCACGCCGCGGCGGCGGTCACCGCCGCCGCCGCCGGCCGTCGGCGCGCGGCGCCGGCCCCGGCAGGCCTCGCGCTCGCTGCCCAGCGGCGTGGGAGGGATGGGCACGTGCCCTGGCGCGCGGGCCGAGGCAGCAGCCGCGAAACAACCCCCAACCACCTCCTCGCCCGTGTCTCTGCAGAACTAAAAAAATGCCTCCACGCCTGCTTCGCCCAGTTTGGCCGCATCCTCGACGTCGTCGTCATGTCCCGCGTGCGCTGCCGGGGCCAGGCGTGGGTCGTGTTTGCGGATGTGCCGTCCGCGACGGCCGCGATTCGCGGCCTCCAGTCGTTTCCCTTTTTCGGAAAACCGTTGCGCCTCACCTACGCCCTGACCAAGTCGGACGCGGCGGCCAAGGCGGAGGGGACGTGGAAGCCGCGGCCGAAAGGGGCGAAAGCCGCGTCGGCGGGCGGGCGGCCCAAGCGCGCGGCGGCGGCCGCGACCCCCGCGCCGGCCCCCGCCGCCGACGCCAACCCGCCGCACAAAACCCTGTTTGTCCAAAACCTCCCCCCCGCGACGACCGAGGCCATGCTCGCCATGCTCTTCCAACAGTTTCCCGGGTTTGACCGCGTCCGCCTCGTCGCGGCCAAGCCGGGCGTCGCGTTTGTCGATTTCGACGCGCCCGCGTCGGCGGGCGTCGCGCGCGCCGGCCTCGCCGGGTTCAAGGTCACGCCGGAGCACGCGATGGCGGTCGCCTTTGCCAAACAGTGATGGCGGGGGGGGGGGCTGGCCCCCGCCCCTGGCCACGGCGCGCGTGCGCGGGGCGCGCCGTTTCGCGGGGCGCGGGCGGCGGGCCGGGGCGTCTGGCTGTTTTCTGGGGGCGTGGCGCGGGCCCCGCCCGCGCGCCCCGCTCCGCATGTGTGTGAGAGAGGCTGCGTCTGTCCCCGGTGGGCGCCACAGCGGGTCTCACGCGGCGACCGGCTCGCCCTCGCCCTCGCCGCCTCCGCCCGCCCCCACCCCTCCGCCCTCGCGGCTGGCGACCGCGGCCAGCAGCCAGTCGAACGCGGCCCGCACGTCGGCCGCCCCTGCCAGCGCGGACGCGGGCGCGACGCGCCAGGGGCGGTCAGAGAGCGACGGGTGGGCGCCCGCGCCGTCGCCGTCGCGCCCGCCCCCCCCCAGCCCCAGCGCGGCCGCCACCTCGGCTGCGGTCGCCGCCCCCGCCACATCCTGCTTGTTGGCCAACACGAGCAGGGCGGCGGACGCGAGGCGGGCTTCGGAGAGGAGGGCCGCGAGTTCGGCGGCAGCGACCGCGAGCCGCGCGCGGTCGCCCGCGTCGACCACCCACACGAGTCCGTCGGTCGCCTCGAAATAGTTGCGCCAAAAGGGGCGCAACGTGCGCTGGCCGCCGACGTCCCAGAGGTGGACACGTGGACCACCGCGGTCGAGCGTCGAGATTTCAAACCCGACGGTGGGGGCCACCGCCGCCGTGTCGCGCCCGGTCAGACACGCGGCGACGGTCGTCTTGCCGGCGTTGTCCAGGCCGCTGCGGGGCGGCGGAGGTCGAGGGGGTGGGGTGGGCCCGGCCCGCTCCCGCCTCGTCGCCCGCCCGCCACCACCCCTCCTCCTCCACTCCCCGAACGTACACCATGAGGATGCGGACCTCGTTCTCCTTTTGCCGCACTTTGCGGAGGACGGTCAGGAGGCCCATCGAGGGGGTGGCGGGCGGGGGCGCGGCGGTTGGCCGATGCGGGCGGTCGCCCGATGGATATAGCGGGCGGCGGGATGGAGGCGGGGCGGGCGCGCGCCGCGCCCGCGCGCCGGCGCGCGCCTGGGCGCGGGCGAGAGTGGGGAGGCGAGCGACCGCGCGCCGCCGCCACTCTCGCGCCCCGACCCCACCCCACGCCATGGCCCCCAAGGCCCCCCCCAAGCCCAAGGAGGAGGTCCAGACCCTCGCCGACCGCGCCGGCGACGGCGGCGCGACGGGCGTCGCCCACATCTTCGCGTCGTTCAACGACACGTTTGTGCACGTCACCGACCTGTCCGGCAAGGAGACCCTCTGCCGCGTCACCGGCGGCATGAAGGTCAAAGCCGACCGGGACGAGTCGTCGCCGTACGCGGCGATGCTCGCGGCGCAGGACGTCGCGGTGCGGGTCAAGGTGCGGCGGGCGGGGGGAGGGGGGGTGGCGTGGGATCGGGGGGCGCGCTCCCTGCCCCCGCGCCTTGCCCCGCTCGGCGCGGGAGTCGCCCCTGCATCGGCGGCGGCGGCGGCGGGCGCGCGCGGCGGCGCGGCGGGGCGTGATGCGGGCCGCGGCGCCCGCCGCCGCGCGCCGCCGCGCGCTGGCGGCGGCGGCCTCCGCCGCCCGCAGCCGCCGGGCGCCGGTCAGTCCGGCCGATCGCGCGCGCGGCGGGGCGGCCATTGGCGGGCGCGCGAGGGTTCGGCGCGCGGGCGCGGCGTCGGCGCGAGCCGCCGCGGCGCGCCGCCGGCCCGCTTGCGTCCGGCGGCCGCCACCTCCCCCGAGCGCGCGCTTGACACGAGGACCGTCCCTCTTGCGGGGCGGCGGTTGCCGTCGGGCGCGCCGGCCGGCAGGCAGGCGCGCCCGCGCCGCCGCGCGCCGCGATCCGCGCGCGCGCCGGCCGCGCCACCCGCCGCCCGCCCCCCCGATGGAGGCGAAGGCGTCGCCGGTTGTTGGGTGCGGGAGGTTGGCTGCATCGCGCGCCCAGCGCCGCGGCACGGCCGACGCGGCGGCCGACACCCCCTCCCCTCCTCCCTCCTCTTCCAGGAGCTCGGCATCACCGCCCTGCACGTCAAGCTGCGCGCCACCGGCGGTAACAAGACCAAGACGCCCGGCCCTGGCGCCCAGTCGGCGCTGCGCGCGCTCGCGCGCGCGGGCATCAAGATCGGCCGCATCGAGGACGTGACGCCCATTCCGACCGATTCCACACGGCGCAAGGGCGGCCGCCGCGGGCGCCGCCTGTGAGTCGAGCGCGTTGGTGGTGGGCGGGCGGCGCGCCGCGCGCGCGCTCCCTCGTCCCGCCGCGCCCTTCTGCCGCTGTGTGACGTGTTCCTTGCAAGTGTTGAGGGGGGGGAGGGGATCTCTCACGTCGCCTTGGGCAGCTGGCTGCGGAACCAGCGCGCCGCCGCCCCTCCCGCGCCGCGCGCGGCCGCCGCGGCCGCCGCCGCCGCGCGCGCGGCCGCGTCCGCGCCCGCCGCCGCCCGGTTGACCCAGGGCGGGACCGGGTCGCACCGCAGGCCCGCGGCCAGGGCGGCGCAAAAGTGGACGCAGTTGCGCGCGACGAGATCGTACCCCGCGCCGTCCCACTCGCCCGCCAACCGCCGCACCAGCGCCGCCGCGTCCGCGGCCGCCAGCGGGGACGTGCCCAGGTCGACCGACTCGCGGTAGGTGTACATGGTGTTGGACTTGGGGCGCACGCTGGAGGGGGAGGGAGGAGGGCAGCGGGGGGTCGGGCGGGGCGTGCCGCGAGCCCTGTTCCAGCGCCCACCGCCTCCACCCCCACGCACGCATAGACTCCGCTGCCGGTCTCGCACATGCCGTAGCTCCACTCGTCGCCGTGAATCTCGACGCCGCCGTGGAAGACGCCGCCGACGCCGAGCACGTCGCGCGTGAGCCTGTTCAGCCCCGCGACCACGGCATTCACCGCATCAGACGGCGCGTTGGTGACGTCGTAGACGTGGAGCATGACGCGCGCCATCGAGGAGGTTGGGAGGGGGACGCACGCGTGCGACGCCCGGCGGTGCCCCGGCGATGCCCGGGGAGGTCGCCGGTCGACGGCGGCGGGCCAGGCTCGCGCCGGGCGCGCGAAAATGGGGGCGTGGAGGGCGGGCGGGCGCAGCGCGAGTGAAAGAATGGCGCAGGCGCGCCGCCCCCACGCTCCACACTCGCCGCCGCGCCCCGCCGCGCCCGGCGCGGGCGCGTGCGAGCATAGCCAGCCCAGCCAGCACCGCGCCTCCCCTCTCCGATCCCCAATGTCGTCCGGCGACGACGACGCCGAGCTCGCCGCGCTGCGCGCCGCGCGCGCGGCGCGCCTGGGGGACGCCGGCCTGACCGTGACCGCGAGGCGCGAACGCGTCGTGGCGGCGGCGGTGGCGGAGCCGGAGGTGGAGCCAGAGCCGGTTGCCGGCAACGGCGGCGGCGGCCACGACGACGCGCTCTGGGCGCACCTGCCCATGTCGTTTGGTGGGCGAGGGGCGTGGTGGTTGGGGGCGAGGGAGGGAGGGCGTCGGTCGGCGAGTGCTCACCCCCCCGCCCCTCGCCGCCAGGCGCGCCCGCGCCCGCGCCGCGCGCGGCGGCCCAGCCCGCGCCCGACCTGCACGCGGGATCAAAGCGGGCGGAGGAGGCGGCGCCGGGGGCGGCCAAGCGGCAGAGGGACGAGGCGGAGGGTTCTGGCTCGGACGGCGGCGCGGGTCCCCCCCCTCCCCCCCCCACCACCGACCCGTTCCGCCTGCCCGTCACCCACGAGGCCGCCCTGGACCCCGCCCCCCGCGCGATCACCGCCCTGGCTCCCGACCGGTCGGGCGCGCGCCTGCTCGCCGGGTCGCGCGCGGGCGGCGTGCAGATTTTTGATTTCGGGGGCATGACCTCCTCCCTCCTCCCGTTCCGCACCGTGACCCCGTGCGAGGGTGTGCCCGTGCACGGACTGGCCTGGTCGCCCTCGGGCGGCGCGTGGTGCGCCGCCGTCGGCGACCCGCGCCTCTTCTTCTTCGACCGCGACGGCGCGGCGGTCGGGGAGACGGTGCGCGGCGACATGTACGTGCGGGACGCGACGAACACAAAGGGGCACGTCGCGGCGGTGGCGTGCGTGGCGTGGCACCCGGTGCAAGCCGCCCTGATCGCGTCCGGCTCCGACGACGGCACCGCGCGCCTCTGGGATGCCGAGACCTTTGCCCAGCGCACCGTCATCAAGCCCGCGCTCGCCCGCCCGGGCCGCGTGCGCGTCGGCGCGGTCGCGTGGCTCCCTGGCGGCACCGACACGCTCGCCGCGGGGCTGGCCGACGGCTCCCTGCACGCGTGGGACGCGCGCGCGCGCGCCGGGCGGCCGGCGGCGGTCGGCGCGGTCGGCGCGGCGCGGGCGCAAGGGTTTGGGAAGCAGGACTGGAGGTACGTCGCCGGAGGCGGAAAAACGGTTCGCCCAGCGCACGCTGCCGGCTCTTCCATCACCGCGATCGCCGGCCGCCGCGATGGCGTGACCCTCGCGACCCGCGGCGACGACGGCGCGGTCAAGCTGTGGGACTTGCGCGCCTTCCGCGCCCCCCTCTGGACCTCCCCCCCCCTCCCGACCGACGCCGACGCCGCCGGCCTCGCGTGGGCGCCGGATGAGCGGGTGCTAGCGGCGAGCACGACCGAGGCCGGCGGCGGCGGGGCGCTGGTGTTCCTGGACGCGACGGATGGATCCGTCGCGCGCCGCGTCGCGCTCGCCGCCGCCCCCGGCCCCGTCGCCTGGCCCCCCCGCCTCAACCAGGTGTTTGCCGGCACCGCCGGCCGCAAAGAGGGGCGGGTGGTGGCCCTCTTCGACCCGGCCCGGTCCAAGGGCGGCGTCGTCGCCGCGGCGGGCCGCGCGCCGCGCGCCGCGTCGGCGGTCGACTACGCCCTGCCGTCGGTCGTCTACACCCCCAACGCTCTCCCCGCATTCCGGGAGCCGCGCCCGGACCGCAAACAGCCCCGGCACGGGCGCGAGCCCGTCCCCGCCCCCGCCCGCGCGGCGACCGACCACTTGGCCGGCGGCTTTGGCTCGGGCGGGCGCGCGGGGGTGACGGGCGGGACGCTGCTGACGCAGCACGTGCTGGCGCAGCAGGGCGGGCTGCAGGCGCCGGCGGAGGAAGACATTCGCGCCGCGCTCCTGCGCAAAACCGACGACGACGGCCGCTTTGCCGCTTTTACGTCGGCGTACGCCAAGACGCAGCCGGACCGCATCCTGCACGTGGAAGAGGAGGAAGAAGGGGAGGGAGGAGAGGGCGGGTGAGTGCCTGCAAGGGCGGGTTTTGGCTTTCGGCTCTCTCGCGCGCTCACAGGGGCCGCCCCCGCCCCGCGCCAAAGCCGCGCTCGCCCTGCGCGGGCTGGCGTGGGCCGGCGCGCGGCGGCGGAGGTGGGGGCGGGGCAGCGGTCGCTCCGCCCTCCTCCCCACACCCCCCTTCGCCGTCGCCCGCCAGCGCGGCCACCGCCTCGGCCCGGGACGCCGTCGTGGCGCCCGCCCACGCGGCATAGTCTTTCTTGGTGCGGCGCTTGGCTTTGGAGCGGGAAGGGGGCGCGGTGGAGGCAGCGTCGTCGGCTGGCTCGCCGTCTGCCGCTTCGCCGCCCTCGCCCTCGACGTCTGACGTCTGCTTGGGCAGCTTGGCCGCAGCCCCTGGCCTGAATGCTTTGGGCACAAACGCGCGGCGCACGCGCACCGCGCCTCGCGCGCGCCAGCCGCCCGCACGGTCGAGCGCGGCGACCGCGGCCGCAACGGCCGTCTCGTCGGCCAGGACGGCGACGGCGCATGTGTAGGCGTCTGCGGGGGCGTCGGACTCGTCCGCGTTGCCCAGGAAGAGGCCGACAGCGGATCCGGGCGGCAGGCGCCGCGCCGCGTCGGCGTCGGTGAGAGCGACGACCGACTCGGGCGGGGCGATGGGGGATAGGAGGGATAGAGCGGCGTCGTGCGCGTCGGACGGCGGGTCGAATCCAGTTAAAACGACGGCGCGCGCGAGCGCGGCGGCGACCGCGGCCGCGGTCGGGCCCTCCTCTGTTCCGCGCACGCGCACGCCGTCACCAGCGGGGGCGAGCTCCAGGTCATCGTTATCCGGCGCGTCAGCCAGTGCGGCCGCCAGCGCGGCGGCCGCTGCGGCGGCTTTGCCGCCGCGCCGCGCGCGGTCGAGCCGCGCCAGGGTGGCAAGCGGCGCAAACCCGCCGCCCGCCTCGCGTTCGGCCGCAAGCTGCACGTCAGTGTCGGCGTAGGGCGAGGCGAGGCAGCGCCGGACCTACAGGAGGGAGGGGAAAGGGTTGTGGGCGGCTAGCAGCGGCAGGCGGCGGCGGGAGACCCCCGCGCGTCTCAGCGTCTCACTGCGGCGACGAGGTCGACCGCGGACGCCATCGCCGGGGGCGGCGCCGCGCGCCGGCGGGTGTGGCGCGAATTGCAGCCGCCCGCGCTCCTCTCTCGTTCAGTCCCCGCGGAGGAGGGGCCGCTCCCCCCCTCAGCCCGACTCCTCATGTCCGTGACACGCCCCCCGCGTGACGCCGCCGCGGAAGAGGCCGCCCTGCGCGGCCGAATCGCGTTCTTGCGCCGCCTACGCGGCGCGCTCGACGCGCCCGGCTCGGTCGCCGCCCAAACGGTGGCGGCATACACCGACATTCTGGATGGTGAGGGAACGGGGGTGTCGAGGGGCGGGCGGCGGCGGTTCGGTCCCCCATTACGCCGTGGGCGGCCGCCCCTGGCGGCGGGCGGCGCTGAGGGGCGGCTCGCCCCATGCACATGCCCTCTAACCATTTTCGGCATCCGTGGCGGCGCGGTTTGGGCGGGCGCGGCCGTTGCCAGCCGAGCGGCGGGTGGAGCCCGGCCCGACCCCTGGCGGCCTCTTGACCCTCGCCGCCCCGTTCCCTCCTCCCCAGACATCATCCAGGACGTCGCGGTGGAGGCCCACCGCGCGGCCCGCACCGGGGCCGCGCCCCCAGCGCCCGCGCCGCCGCCGCCGCCGCCGCTCCGCTCCGCCACCCCACCCACGCCCGCCGCCGCCCGCCCGGGCCGGACCACGGTCGACGCCTTTGGCGCGCCGCTCAAGGGGCAGGCCGCGGACGACGTCGCGTGCGTGCGGTGCGGGCGGCGGGTGGCCGCGGCGCGCTTTGCGCCGCACCTGGAAAAGTGCCTGGGCGGCGGCCGCGCCGCAGGGCGGGCGGGGCGGCGGTATGCGGGGTGAGGGGGGGCTGCATTGTGATGATTCGGGGTCGGTGCGCAGGCAACAGAAGGGTTGGAAGCCGCCCCAGGACACCGGGCTGTGGGCGGCCGCGGGAGGGAGGGAGGGGGGCGGCGCGGCGCGGCGCGCCTTGCGTTCACCCGCGCGACCTCGACCTCGACCGCGTCCGCCGCCCCCTTCCCCCCCCGCCGTCCCTGCTCCGGGACCGGCTCCGTTCCCGGCGCCGCCTGTCGCGCGAGCGCGACCTCTCGCGGCGCTTGCTCGCCTTTCGTTCCTTTTTCTTCTCTTTGCGGTCCTTTTTGGACCGCTGATCCCGCGCCGGCGACGCCACCCGCGTCAGCCCCGTCGTTGAAGGCTCCGGCGGCGGTTGGCCGAGGGCGGCGGCCATCGCCGCCGCCTCGGCGTCGCGCACCGCCGCCGCTTCGTCCCGCGTCGACGGCCCGGCGCCCGCGTCCTCGCCGCCGGCTTTCGTGTACCAGTAGAGGTCTTTTCCTGAGTATGGAGGCGGTAGGAGGACGTGGCGGTCGGGAATGCGCCGCGGCGGCGCCCCGGCGCCCCTCCACCCCCCCCCGACCCTCCCACGCCCGCCCACCTTTCTGCCACCTCCCCACACTCGCTTTCACACTATGCCCAAGGTAGAAATCGCGCTGGGCGTCCTCCTTGACCGACTGCCAATTGAACTCTGCCCTTCCCCCGCGCGCCCCAGGCCTTGGCGGGCCGTCGCCGCCCATGGCGCGAGACGATGGAGCGGGGAGACGGCGCGGCAGGGGCGTGGGGTGGTGGGCGGAGTGTTTCAAGCCTCTGCCGCCGCCGCGGCCTGGCCGCTCCCCCCTTTCCGCTTCTTGCGCTCGGGCCCGCCGCCCGCCGTGCCCGCCCCTGGACGCTTCTTCTGGGCGGGCGCTGCGGGCCCGTCGCCCCACGCCCGCACGTCCTTGGATCCGCGCCCCGCGCGCTGGCGCGCGACGGCGGCGGGCGAGGGGCAGCACGCGGCCCACGCGGCGCGGACTGCAGCCTCGAAAGCGGGCGCGTCGAGCGGCCGCTTGGCCGCCGCCGCTTTCGACCGCAGAACAAACAGGCCGCTATCGTAAGGGGATTGACGGTACGGGTCCGCGGCTCCGTGCGGGGCGCCGTCGCGGAAGCCGTGGTCGGCCGCGGCGGCGACCACCGTCGCTTCCGCCACGCCCGGCGCGGAGAGCGCTTTCCAAGCCGCCCCCTCCCGCCAGGCCGGGCACACAAACGCGATGGTGAGGGGGGACTTGGCCGCGTCGGCGGCCGCGACGGCGGCGACGCAGGCGGCCGCCGCGGCCGCGAGCGTCGCGGGCTCAAAGGGGGGGTTGACCGAGACCGCCGCCCCGGCCGGCAGCGCCGCCCCAAAGAAGTCTCCCGTCCCGCCAAACACGGCGTCCACGTCGGGGAAGGCGGTGCCGAAGCGGGGGGTGAGCGCGTTCAGGGACGACGCGAAACACTCGAACGCGCACCCGAGCCGCTCCTTGAGCACCGCGGCCAGCGGCTCCCCGACGCCGGCGTGAAAGCCGCCGCCGCGCAGCGTTTTGTAGCGGAGCAGGGCGGCCAGGAGGCGGCGGTGGAACGCGGCGTGCGCGGCGGGGTCGGCCGCGCCGGCCGCGGCGTCGGCGGGCGCGGGCGGCTCGCCGGTGGCGGGGGTGTAGCGGGCGGCTGCCGTCGCGTACGCGGGCAGGGACAGGCGGGCAAAGGCGGCCTGGCGCAGAGGGGGCGGCGCCGCCGCGTCGCCGCCGCCACCCACCTTTGGCCCCCGCGCCGCCGCCACCAGCTCCACCGTGCGCGCGTGCACGGCGATGGTGACCTCGATCGCGTCGGGCGGGGCGCCGGTCTGGAGGGCGCGGGCGCGCTTGGCGAGGGCGGCGCCCGTGGCCGCGGCGGCGGCCGCGAGCTCCGCCGCCGCCTTGGCCGCCGCGTCGGCGGGCGCGCCGCGCCGTTTCAGGTCGTTGACGAGGCCGAGGTCCGGCTCCGCCGCCGCGGGCGGCAGCACGGGGTCGCCCCCCCCGCGCCCCGGCGGCGGCGCCGCGCCGCCGCGGGCCCCAGCCGCCCGCCGCGCCGACCACAGCCACCGCTCAAACGTGAGCAACCCCGGGCCGTCGATGGCCAGGCCGGCCTTGCCGCAGGCGGCCTCGAGCTTTTTGCGCAGGCGGGAGACAGCCTTGGCGCGGCGCAGCTCCAGGTCGAGGGCCGCCGCCGCGGTCTTGGGCACGGCGCGCAGGGCCGGCGGCGGCGCCCACTTGGGCGGCTTGGCGTCGGGGAGGGCGGCGGGGTTTGCGCGGCGGCCGGCCGCGGTCGCGGCCGCGACGCCGGCGCCCGACGCGGGCACCAGGCGCGCGCCCTCGTGACGAGAGGCGGGCATCAGGGAGCGCGCGCGTGGGGGCGCCGGCCCACGCAAGAGGCTCGGGCGGCTGTGGCGGCGTCGGCTGGCGATGCGGGCTAGGCGCACTCTCCCCGCCCCTCCTCCCGCCCTCCGCCCCCCCCTCTCGCCGCCATGCCGACCGTGACCGGGGTCGCGTCCCACCCCCTGTCGCGCGTGCGCTCCGACTCGACCGTGAGCCTGGCAGACGCGGCCGACGCCGCCGCGAGCGGGGGCATCCGTGAGTCGGCGGCGCGGGGGGGTGGGGGGGTGCGGCGCATGCCGGGCGCGGCGCGGGATCGGGGGGGGGGGTCGAAAGGGGTCGATTGGGGCTGCGGCGCCCGCGCGTGCACCGCCCTCGCCGACGAGGCGCGAAGGCCGCCCCCTCCCCGCGCGCCGCGCCCGCCGCCGCCCGGCGCGAGGCGGCAGACGCGTTCGTGCGGGCGGGCGCCGCGCGCCCGGCGGCGGGCGGCGCGGCGGGCGCGGCAACGGCACCGCGGCGACCGCGCGCGGGTCGTCGCCGCGCGGCGTCGCCAGCCCCAGCACCGCCGCCCTCGCCCACCGACACCGCCCCCCCCCCCCCGCAGGCGACCCCGCTGCGCCCGGCCAGTCGGCGTCGCGCACGCGCCCCATCCGCAGTGTCGAGGAAAGCGGCGCCGCCCCGATCCTGTTCACGCCGTTCTTCAACAAGGGCACCGTGTTCACCGCCGCCGAGCGCCGCCTGCTGGGCATCGAAGGCTTGCTCCCCCCCGCCGTCGAAACGCTGGACGCGCAGGCGGCCCGGGTGCTGGCCCAGTTGCGGACCGAGTGTGCGGGGCCGCTGGAGAGATACTCCCGCCTCTCCTGGCTCGCGTCCACCAACGTGGCCCTCTTCTACTATGTCTTGATCGTGCGTGGCGGGGTGTGGGGGTGGGGCGGGGCTGGCCTTGGGGGCGGGGGAGAGCGCGCCGCGCGACCCGACCCCCTTCCTTTCCGACTCCTTGCCTCCTCACTCCCTCCTCCCCTCCTCGCCCAGAACAACCTGGACGAACTCGCGCCCGTCATCTACACGCCCACCGTCGGCGTCGCGTGCCAGCGATTCAGTCTCCACTACCGCCACCCGATGGGCGTCTTCTGCGACGCGATTCACGGCCGCGACCGCTTCCGCGCGTGCCTCTCCAACTGGCCCAACCACGCGGCCCAAGTCGCGGTCGTCACTGACGGTGGGAGAGGGGTGGAGGGGTTGGGGTGGTGGCGGAGCGTGTGCCGAGCGCGCCGACGCGCGTCCTCCCTCCCTCTCTCGCAGGCTCGCGCATCCTCGGCCTCGGCGACCTGGGCGTCGGCGGCATGGGCATCTCCATCGGCAAGGTGCAGCTGTATTGTGCCGCGGGTTTTTATCCCGAGGTAGGAGAGGAACGGAGACGGGGGCGCCGCGCGCGCGGCGGCCACGGACGCCGCCCAAACCCTCTCCCGACCACCCCAGCACTCGATCCCCATCCTGCTCGACGCCGGCACCAACAACGAGGCCGCCCTGGCGGATCCTTATTATCTGGGCGTGCGGAAGCGGCGCCTGTCGGACGCGGAGGTGGTCGACGCTGTTGCCGACCTCGCCGCTTCCCTCAACGCGCAATACCCCGGCGTCCTGCTCCAATTCGAAGACTTTGCGTCGGAAAAGGCGTTTGCCATCCTGGAGCGCCTGCGCGACAAGTGGTGAGGGAGGGAGAAGGGTCGGAAAAAAAAAGGGAAAAAGAAAACTCTCCCACCACTCCCTCCTCTCCTCCCACCAGCCTCTGCTTCAACGACGACATCCAGGGCACGGGCGCTGTCGTGTGCGCGGGGTTTTTGAACGGCATGCGCGCGCGGGGCACGCCGCTGTCCGAAGCGCGCGTCGCCTTTTTCGGCGCGGGCTCGTCCGCGGTCGGCGTCGCCGAGACCATTGCCGCCGCGGTGGCGGCCGACACCGGGGAGTCGGTGGCGCAGGCGCGGGGGCGCATCTACTTGATCGATTCCAAAGGCCTCGTCACGGCGACGCGCGGCGACACCCTCCCCGCCCACAAACAAGGCCTCGCCCGCACCGATGGCACGCCCGACATGGCGGGTCTGGTCGACATCATCTCCGCGGTCCGGCCGCACGCGCTGATCGGGCTGTCCGGCGTCGGCGGCGCGTTTACCAGGGACGCGCTGACCGCGCTGGCCGCGGTCACGCCCCGCCCCCTCGTGATGCCCTGCTCCAACCCGACGTCGTGCGCCGAGTGCGAGCCGGGCGACGTGTACGCCGCGTGCGGCCCGGGCGCGCTGGTCGCGACCGGGTCGCCGTTCGACGCGGTCACCCTCCCCGACGGCACGACCAAGGCCCCCGTCCAGGCCAACAACTGCCACGTGTTTCCCGGGGTGGGGCTGGGGGCCGTCCTGTCGCGCGCGAGCCGGGTGAGCGACGGCATGCTGCTCGCGGCCGCGCGCGCGGTGGCCGCCGCGGTGCCGCAGTCGGACCTCGACGCCGGCATCCTCTACCCGCCCGTCGCCGCCATGCGGGCCACCTCCCTGCGCGTCGCGGTCGCGGTCGCGGCGGCGGCGTGGGACGAAGGGGTGGCGACGGCCAGGTGGGTGGAGAGAGGGGGGGCGCGGCGGAGAGGGGCGCGCGCGGTCGGCGGCCACCGACCCGACACCCCCCTCCCGTCTCTTCCCTAGGCGCCCCGCCCTGCTCGTGCGCTACGTGGCCGATCGCCTGTACTGGCCGGGCGGCGTGGTGGCGGCGTCGTGGGAGGGCGTGGTGGCGGCGCTGGAAGGGGAGGTGGGCGAGGCGTGAGGCGGGAGTGGGGGGGCGCGCCGCGCCGCGCCGCGAGGCACACCGTGCCCGATGGCGCCCGCCGCGGCCGCGGTCGTCATCGCCTACTGCGCGCCGTGCGGGCATGCGCCGTGGGCGCGCGCGCTGGCGGCGCGGCTGGCGGGGGCCGGCGCGCGCGCGGCGCTCGCGCCGGGCGCGCCGGTCGGCGCCTTTGAGGTCAGCCTCGAGCGCGCCGGCGCCCCGCCCGCCCTCCTCTGGTCCAAGCTGGCCACCGGGCAGCCCGTGGACGCGGCGGGCGTGGGCGCGGTGGCCGACGCGGTGGTCGGCGAGCTCGAGAGGGAGCGGCGGCGAGGGGGAGACACGGGGTGAGCAAGCGCATGTGTCTGGGTGTCGTTCTTTCATCGCTCCGGCAATGGGGAGGGGGTCTCTGCGCCAAGGGAAGGGGATTTCGAAGCTGGGGGAGGGAATGCGGCGCTCGCTCTTCTCGGCACCCGCGCGACGAATGGGCGCGCGGGCGCGGCTACCCCCGCGCGACGCGGAGGCGTCGCGCGGGGGGGCGAGCGCGGTGACGGGAGGGGTCACTCGGCGGCGTCGTCGGCCGCGCCCTCGTCTTGCGCCAACGGGTCGGCCGAGGCGAAGCGCGCCGCCAGCGAGTGCGCGCCGTACATGTAGGGGTGGTCGGAGGCCGCCATGCGGCGCAGGCGGGAGGCGAGGGCGGCGTGGGCGGAGCGGGAGGCGGAAGCTGAGGGAAGGAGGGGGGAGGGCTCGGAGGGTTGGCCCCCATTCAGGCCGACATCTCGCGGTCCGCCCACCGCGCCGCAACCGCACGACCCCACTCCCTCACTCACCGCGCGCGGGGGGCGACTTGGGGAGCACGTTGGATTGGGCCTGCGCGGCCTGCGCGGGCGGCGGTTGGGGCGGTGCCGGCGCGCCGCGAGAGGGCGCCTGCGGCACGCGCTGGGCCGCGGCGCCGGTCTGGGGGGCCGGCCGAGGCACGGCGGGCGCCATGGCGCGCGCGGAAGGAGCGAGCGGACGGCGCGCGAACGGGGCGGGGCGCGCTCGCGGGGCGGCGGGCGAGGGCGCGCTAGGGTGCGCGCCGGGCGCGGGGGCGGCTCGGGCGGCCGCGGCGGTGTGTGGGGCGTTGGACGTGCGCGTGAGAGCTGCCCGCAGCGGCGCGGCCTGCTGCTCGCTGGCGCGCCCCTGTCCGTCCGTCCGGGCCGAGTGCGCGGTGTGGGGTGCCGCCCCTCCCCAAAGGTTGCGCATGGCTCGCTGCTGCCGTTGGGGGGGTCGAGCGCGCGTCGCGCGAGCGACGGCGGCCGCGCGCTCGCGCGGGAACCTTCCTTCCGCCCGGGCCCCCAAAATCTCACCCGTGCAGCCCGCCGCCGCGCCGCGGCGCGCTCGACACGCACGCGACACGCGTGGAGGTGGGCGACGCCATCGCCGGGCGGGCGGGGCCGAGTGACGGGGGGTGTCGGCGCGCGCGCGCGCGGCGTGCCCCTCCTCCCCGTCCCTCACACCCCGCGCCGCCCCGCGCGCGGCTCCCCGACGCGCGCGCGCCCCGCACGCGCGCCGCCACCCCTCCCGCCCGCCCGCCACCCCCCTTCCGCCCACCGGCCATGCGCGCGGTCCCCCTCCTCCTCCTGGCGCTCGCCGCGGCCGCGGCCGCCAAGCCGTCGATTCGCACGGGTGCGCGGGCGCAGATGCGGGGGTGGGGAGGGGTCGACCGCCGGCGCCCGTGCGCCCACCGCGGTCCCTCGGCCCTAACCCTAACCCTAACCCTCTCCCCCGCAGGCGCGCCCGTCGGCAACGTGACCGTCCTCCCCTCGGCCTACCCCCCCGCCCGCCGCGACGACGCTGTCGTCGACACCCTGCACGGCCGGGCGGTCCCCGACCCCTACCGCTGGCTGGAAGACCCCGACTCGCCCGAAACCGCCGCGTTTGTGCGCGCACAAAACGTGCTCTCCCGCTCCGTCCTCGACGCCGCCCCCGCCAAAGCCGCCTTTGCGGCCGCCATGGAGGCCGCGTTCGACTTTCCGAAATTCGGGTCGCCGACGCGGCGCGGGGGCCGGTTTTATTTTTCGTTCAACCCTGGGCTGGCCAACCAGGCGGCCCTCCTCTCCGTCCCGTCCCTCGCGGCCGGCGCGCCGACCACGACGTTGCTGGACCCGAACGCCCTGTCCAAAGACGGCACGGTCGCGGTGTCTGACGAGTCCTTTTCCGACGACGGGCGCCACATGTCGTACCAAGTGTCCTCCGGCGGCTCCGACTGGCGCACGGTCAAGGTGATGGCGGTCGACCCGGCGACGGGGACGGGGACGCCGCTGGCGGACGAGCTGCGGTTTGTCAAATTCTCGGGCGAAGCGTGGACCAAAGACTCGCTCGGCTTTTTCTACGCCCGCTTCCCCGCGCCCGCCGGGGTGGTTGACCTGGGCACGGAGACGGCGTCCGCCCAGGGGCAGGAGCTGTGGTACCACGTCGCGGGGACGGGCCAGGAGCGCGACGTGAAAATCATCAGCGTCCCGGACCACCCCGACTGGTCCCTGGGCGCCACCGTGACCGACGACGGCGGCTCCCTGCTCGTGTCCCTGTCCCGGGGCACCGCGCCGGCCAACCGGCTGTGGCTCCTCGACCTGGGCGGCGTGCCCGCGACGGGGCCGGGGGGCGCGCTCGACTTTTCGGCGGCGCCGTCGCCGCTCCCCGTGCGCAAAATCGTCGACGCCTTTGACTTCTCCGTCGAGTACGTGGCGACCCGGGACGACGGGTCGGTCGTGCTGCTGACCAACGCGGGCGCGCCGCGCTACCGCCTCGTGCACGGGACGTGGGGCGCGGCGGCCACCACCCCGCTCTCTTCCTGGCCCGACCTGGTCCCCCAACACCCCCGCCACCTGCTCCAATGGGCGCGTGCGGCTGCGGGGGACGCGTTGCTCGTCGGGTGGCTCGCCGACGTCGTGTCGGTGGTCGAACTGCGGTCGCTCGCGACCGGCGCGCTCGTCCGGACCGCCTCCCCCGGCGGCATCGGCACCGCGGCCGGCGTCTCCGTGCAGCGCAACGACGCCCTCGTCTCGTACGCCTGGTCGTCGTTCATCGACCCCGGGACGGTCTACGTGTTTGACACGTCGACGCCGTCGGCCGCGCCGACCGTCTTCCGCCGCACCGCGGTCAAGGGCCACACGCCGACCGATTTCGTCACGACCCAAGAGTGGGCGGTCAGCGCCGACGGCACGCGGGTCCCCTTTTTCGTGACGGCCAAGAAGGCGGCCGCGCGCGACTCGAACCGACCGACCCTGTTATACGGCTACGGCGGCTTCAACATCGCGGTCACCCCCTCCTTCTCCGTGTCCCGGGCCCTGTTCATGGCGGGGTTCGACGGCGCGTACGCGTCGGCCAACATGCGGGGCGGCGGCGAGTACGGCACCGCGTGGCGCGACGCGGGGTCGGGCCGGAACAAGCAGCGCGTGTTTGACGATTTTCAGGCGGTCGCCGAGCGACTCATCGCCCTCAACTGGACGGCGCCGGCGCGGCTGGCCATTCAGGGGGGGTCGAACGGGGGGACGCTCGTCGCCGCGTGCGTCAACCAGCGGCCCGACCTCTACGCCGCCGGCGTCGCCCAGGTCGGCGTCCACGACATGGCCCGCTTCCCGCGGTTCACCATCGGCCACGCGTGGCGCGGCGACTTTGGGGACCCGGCCGACGCGGGCGACTGGGCGACCATGGCGCCGTGGTCGCCGCTGCACAACGTGTCGCCCCCGCCCGGCGGCTCGCGCAACTACCCCGCCATGCTCCTCACCACGGGCGACCACGACGACCGGGTGCCCCCCCTGCACTCGTTCAAGCTGGCGGCGACGCTGCAGCACGCGTTGGCGGGGTGGCCGGCGTCGCCGCAGCGCAACCCGCTGCTGCTGCGCGTCGAGACGCGCGCCGGCCACGGCGCGGGCAAGCCGACGTCCAAGCAGATCGAGGAGACGGCCGACGTGTACGGCTTTTTGTCGGCGGTGTTTGGGGCGCCCTGGACGCTCAAGGAAACGGGGGCCGAGGCGTGAACCGTTTTTTTTTCTTTTTCGGGTGCGGCTCCCCCAACCCCCTCCATCACTGCCCCGCACTGCCGAGGGCCTGCGCCCACACCGTGTGACCACCACCAAACGCGGCAGGGAGCGAGTGGGAGAGCGAGACCGCGCTGTGGCGCGCGCCCTCCCTCACTCCCTCGCCCCCCTCCCCTCCCACCACCATGGCGCTCGCGGGCGACCCCGTCAAAATTGTGACCGTGGCCACGACCCCGTTTGACGGGCAGAAGCCGGGCACGAGCGGCCTGCGCAAAAAGGTCCGGGGTGGGGGCGAGGGGGGGCGCTGCACCCGCCCCTTTCGGCGGCCACGATCGGGCACGGGTGGCGGGGCGGGCGGGCGGGGCGGGCGCGGTGCGGGCGGCGCGGCGCGGCGCAGCACCCGCACCCATCTCGCCTACCCCCCTCCTCGCCTCTCTTCAACAGGTCACCGTCTTCCAGCAGGAGCACTACCTGGCCAACTTTGTGCAGGCGACGTTCGATTCGCTGGGGGGCGAGCTCAAGGGTAGGTGGAGGAGGGGGGCGGGCGGGCCGCGGCCAACCACCCCGCGGCGCGGCTCGCGCCGCCCGCGGCCCCGACCGCCGCGGCGGCCGACCGCGCGCGGCCGTCGTCGTCCAGGCCGGCGCGGGCGACGCGGCCCAACCACCACCCCTCCCCTCCCTAACCCTAACCCTTAACCCTAAAACTTACCCTCACCCTCCCCCTCTAGGCCACACGCTCGCCGTCTCGGGCGACGGCCGCTTCTTCTCCGCCCCCGCCATCGACGTCATCGTGCGCATGGCCGCCGCGCACGGCGTGGCGCGCGTGTGGGTCGGGGTTGGCGGCCTCATGGCGACGCCGGCCATGTCGGCGGTGCTTCGGACGCGCGACCGCGGCGCCGCCGGCGGCGCGTTCCTCCTCACCGCCTCCCACAACCCAGGCGGCCCCACCGAAGACTTTGGCGTCAAGTACAACTGCGGCAACGGGGGGCCGGCGCCGGAGAAGCTGACGGATGCCGTGTTTGAGCGCACGAAGACGCTTAGCTCCTACTCGATCGCCGCCCCGGGCTCCATTCCGCTTGACCTGTCCAAACCGTCGTCCCACGATTTCTACGTGGAGAAAGAGGATGGGAGCCATGCCGGGTTTCGGGTGCAGGTGAGGGAGGAGGAGAGAGGGAAGGCGAGAGGGGTCGCGTGCGGCGCCCGGAAGAAGGAAACGCACGCCCCACACCCCCTCCTCCCCCTCCCCCCTCGTCTGCAGGTCATCGACCCGGTGGAGGACTACCTCAAACTCCTCAAATCCGTCTACAACTTTCCCGCGCTCGCCGCGCTCATCGCCCGCCCCGACTTCTCCATGGTCTTCGACGGCATGCACGGCGTCGCCGGCCCGTACGCCGCGTCCATCCTGCGCGACGAGCTGGGCGCGCCGGCGTCCGCGCTGCTCAACTGCGAGCCGAAGGACGATTTCGGGGGCGGCCACCCCGACCCCAACCTCACATACGCGCACGACCTCGTCGCCCGCATGGGCCTTGGGGGTGGCAAAGAGGGGGGCTCCGACGACGGGGCCGCTGTGCCCGATTTTGGCGCCGCGTGCGACGGCGACGCCGACCGCAACATGGTCCTCGGGTCCCGCTTCTTCGTCACGCCCTCCGACTCGGTCGCCATCATCGCGGCGCACGCCAAGGCGGCGATCCCCTACTTTAAGCACGGGCTCAAGGGGGTCGCGCGGTCGATGCCGACGTCGGCCGCGCTCGACCGCGTGGCGGCCGCGCTGGATGTGGAGTGCTACGAAGTGCCGACCGGCTGGTGAGATTCAGGGAGAGGTGGGATGTTTGGGGCGGCCGCGGCGACGCGCGAGACCCCAGACCAACGGAAACAAAAACGGCAACCCTCAGGAAATTTTTTGGCAACCTCATGGACGCCGACCGCTGCTCCCTGTGCGGTGAGGAGTCGTTCGGCACGGGGTCTGACCACGTGCGCGAGAAGGACGGGCTGTGGGCGGTGCTGGCGTGGCTGTCGATCCTCGCGAAAGCGAACGAGAAAACCGCTGTCGGCCAACTGGTCGGCGTCGGCGACATCGTGCGCGCGCACTGGGCGAAATACGGCCGCAACTACTACACGCGGTACGACTATGAAGGCGTGGAGAGCGACGCGGCGGACAAGGTGATGGCGCTCGTCAAATCCAAGATGGGCTCCATCACCCAGATCAAGTCGTTCATCGTCGACGCCGACAAGACGAACGAGTTCGAGTACACCGACCCGGTCGACGGCTCCGTGTCGCGGGCGCAGGGCCTGCGCTTTGTTTTCGCCGACGGGTCGCGCTGCGTGTTCCGCCTGTCGGGCACCGGGTCGTCTGGCGCCACGCTGCGCGTCTACGTCGAGCGGTACGTGGGGCCGGAAGCCGGCGCGGAAGCGCTGGCGGCCGACCCCGCGGTCGCGCTCGCGCCGCTCGTCGGCGTCGCGCTCGGCCTCGGGGACGTCGCCAAGCTCACGGGGCGCGCCAAGCCGACCGTGATCACGTGATTAGGGGAGAGAGGGGGAGATGGGGGTTGTTGGGAGGGAAGCGCCGCCCTCGGGGAGTCAGGCCGCGCGGCTGCGCTGCGCCGGCGCCGCCGGTCAGTGTTGCACCGCCCCCACGCCGGGATCAGACTCTTCTCTCTCGCTCACGGGCCGGCGGCAGCGGCCTCGGCGGCCTCCATCGGGTCGCCGGCGACGGGCGGCGGCGCGGCGCCGCCACCACCACCGCCACCACCCTTCTCCTCCGTCGCGCGCTCCAGCCAGTCGTCAGCCGCGTCCCAAACAGCCCCCAAACCCCCACCCCCACCCCCTCCGTGCCCCTTGTGCTGCGCCCTGTTCACGCGCAGCGTGCGCCCCGCGAGCTCGGCGCCGTCCATGTTGTCGATGGCGGCATCCGCATCGACCGCGTCCTCGAATTCGACAAAGCCAAACCCGCGGTGGGCACCCGTCGCGGCGTCGGTCGGGAGGGAGACGTCGGCGACCTCGCCGAATGGGATGAACGCGGCGTGCAGCAGGGCCGCGTTGACGGAGTCGTCCAGGCCGCCCACGTAGAGCGTAGTTTTGGGGGCGGCGGTGCGCGTGGCGACGAGGGTGGACTGCATTGAGGCGCGGCAGGCGGTCGGCGCAGCGGTTGCGCGGCGCGGTGTCGTGCGCGCGCGGGGGGCTTGCGCTGGGACCGCGCCGCGCGCGCTGGAGCGAGCGCCGGGCGCGGCGTGGGCGGAGAAGAGTGCCGCCGGCGCCGGCGCCGGCGCCGTCTGCCACATCCGCCGCCGCGCTGCCCTCCAGGTGAGTGCCCGCCCCACGCCGTCTCCCACACGCGTCGTGGCCGGTGATAGTCGAAAAGCGATTGCGAAAACGCGGGCCGGCGCGGCGGCGCGGGCCTCTGGCCGGCGCCGCTGCGGCCGCGCCCAGCGATGAGCGCACCACATCGAATGCTGAGGCCACACTTGAGCGGGCGACGCGGTGCATGGGTGAAAGCGGCGCGGAGGGGCGGCGGCCCAACGCTCCCCTCGCCCCACCCATACGCAGGCGCCGCCGCCCTGGGAGGGCCGGGGAAGAGGTGGCCACACACACGCAGGGAAGAGACCTTTTCCCTGCGTGTGCGTGGGGCCGCCGCGGGAGCGGGAGAAAGAGAGCGCCCCGGTGTTCCCAAAAATTGTGACACGCCTCAAAACCGCTCCCTCTCTTCACCCGGACAGCGACCCGACAAAGGCGTCCGCCGCGGGCGAGAAAAACTCGGCGAAAGGCGCCGGCTCGAGCGACGCCGCGCCCTCCTCCGCCGTCGACGCGCCGTACTGGTACTTCTTCGACCGCCGCATGCGCACCTCCTTGTCCTTGCGCTTGGCCTTGTCCTGCGAGTTTTCGAATTGGCGGCGGCGGCGGCTCTCCATGACGACGTTGACGTTGGAGACCGAGCGGCGGAAGCGTTTCACCGCCATCTCGGGCGCCTCGTCGTCGCCGACCTGGACCTAGAGATGGAGAGAGGGGGAGGGAGAGGGGTTGGAGGGTGAACGGGGCGGGAATTGGCGCCCGCTGCGGCGCGCCGCCCGGCCGCCGCCCGCGCGGGGGGGGCGCGGGACCGCCGGCGCGCCCAATCCCGCCCTCCGACGCCCGCATTTGACCAACACCAGCACCCGGGGGGCGCCTTCGCACCTCGATGTGAAGGACCTCGCCGCGCTTCGCGGCCGGCGGCGGCGCGCGCAGCCGCGCGGCCGCACCGGGCGCGCGCGCGGGCGCCAGGGCGGGGCGCGTGGAGGCGCGCAGCAGCATGGACGCCATGTGGTGGAAAGAGGGCGCGAGCGCCGCGGGCGGGAGTGGCGAGGGGGGAGGCGGCGCGGCGGCCACCCACACCCCCTCTCTCGTCCCGCCCTCTCAACCCCCTCGTTCCCTGATGTCGACCCCCACGCGGGGCGCAGCCGCGACCCTGGGCCGGCTCAACATCTCGCCCGCGCCGTCACGCGGCGAGGCGCGCGGGGGGGGGCCCCCCCCCCCCCCCCCCTCTGCGCGCGTGTGTCCGCGTGCGCGTGCACGCGCGCCTGCGCCCCGCGTGCGCGGCCGCGCCCGCGGCGGTCGCGGCCGCGGTCGCTGAATGGCTGGGCGCGACGACGCTGGCGTACGTGGACGGAGAGCTTCCCCTCGCCGGCGCGCCGCCGGCCGTCGCGGGTGCGTGCGACCGTGTCGCCGTCGTCGGCGCGGCGGAGGACGGGGCGGTGCCGGCGGGCACGCCGTTGCTGTTTTGGCAGGTCCGAGGCGGCCGGCGGGCGCCCGAGGCTGGTTTGGAGGGGGGGTGCAGCGCGCGCGCCGACACCCCGCTCCTCCCTCCCTTCCCCCCTCCCCTCGTAGACCGACGTCCGCGTGACCGCGTACGCGGTGCACGCCGCTCCCCCCGCAGCCGCCGCGCCCGACGGCGACGACGAGGAGCCGCCCCCGTTCAGGGAGACGGCGCTCCCGCACGCGGCCCTCGACGCGTCCTGGGACGCGCTCGAGCTGCCGGCGGCCACCAAGCGGGCCCTGCTGCGCACCCTGGGTACCGCCCTCGCCCTGGCGCGCGCGGGCGTCGACCCCGCGTGCGTGCCGGGGGGGCGGCTGGCCATCCTGCACGGCCCGCCCGGGTCGGGCAAGAGCACCCTGGCCCGCGCCGCCGCCCACCGCCTCGCCATCGAGCACGGCGCCGCGTATGCCGGGGGCGCGACCCTGGTCGAGGTGCAGGCCGCGGGCCTGCACTCCAAGTGGCTCGGCGCGTCGCCGCGCGGCGTCGCGCGCGTCTTCGACCGCGTCGCCGCCCTGGCCACCGACGACGGTTGCCTCACCTTTGTCGTCATCGACGAAGTGGAGTCCATCGCCGGCACCCGGGGCGGCGCGGGCGACCCCGGCGACGCGGCGCGCGCGACCAACGCGCTCCTCACCGCGCTCGACGGCCTCGCCGCGCGCCCCGGCGTCGCCGTCCTCGCCACCACCAACCTGACCGCCGCCCTGGACCCCGCGTTCGTCGACCGGGCGGATGTCGTGCTGCGGCTGGGGGCGCCGGGCGCGGCCGCGCGGCGCGCGCTGCTGCGCGCGTCGCTCGCGGTGCTCGTCCGCGCGCGGCTCGTGGCGGCGCCGGGGGCGGGCGAGGGGGCGGCAGTGGACGCGGCCCTGGCCGCGGCCGCGGGCGCGGGCAGCGGCCTGTCCGGCCGGCAGCTGGCGCGGCTGCCGCTCGCGGCGCTGAGCGAGGCCGGCGTCGGCGCCGGCGTCGCGACCGCGCCGGTCGGAGCCTACCTCGCCGCCCTGCGCGCCGCGCTCGACGCCGCGGTCGCCCGCCCGGCCGCGCTCGCCGCGGCGCCGCAGGAGGGCGAGGCGTGACTCGAGGCGTGACACGGTCGAGGTGCAAACGCGCGGCAGCAAACCGCGCCCCCCCGCCCCCGTTTCCTATGCGTCTCACGACGCCACCGGTTTCGCCAACACCAAAACGTACGCGCCCGCCCCGCCCTCTGCCCCCGCGCCCAGGTCCATGTCGCCCAGCTCGGCGGCGACGGCGAGCCCCGCGGCGGCCGCGCGCGCGCGGAGTTCGCCGGGCGTGAACACGCGCTGGCGGACGACCTCCCGCCCGAGCACCGCCCCGCGCGCCCCGTCCCCTGCCGCCTGGGACACGATCACCGTCCGGTCTAGGACTTGCGACACCGGGTCGAACGCGTCGTCCGGGTCGCCGTACTCGACGATCAGAGCAGGAACAGGCGGCGCGGCCAGCGCGCCGCCCCCCGCGCCGCCGCCGCCAGGAACGTCCCACGCGTCGCCCGAGATGAGCGCCCCGTCGAACACGTCCTCCGCGGCGGCGAGCTCGATGACGGCGACGCCGCCGGGGGCGAGGGCGGCGGCGAGGCGGGCCAGGGTGGCGTCGACCGCGGCGTCGGTCAACGCGTGGCAGAGCGTGCCGAGCGCGACGAGCGCCGCGTCGGCGGGCGGCGACCCCGGCGGCATCGACCACGACGTCAGGTCGGCCTCGACCCAGGTGATGGACAGGCCTTCGGACGACGCGGCGGCGGCGGCGTGGGCCAGCATGTGCCTCGACGCGTCGACGCCGACGACGGTCGCGCAGCCGGCCGCCGCCGCCGCGCGCGCGTGCCGGCCGGGGCCGCACCCCACGTCCACGAAACAGGCGAGGGCGGGGCGGGCGCCGTGGGCGGCCAGGGCGGCGGCGACGAAGGCGGTCTGGAGGAGGGAGGGGGGTCGGCGGCGCGCGCGCGAAGAAAAAAAGGGGCGCACGCCTCCCCCAACCTCCTCCCCCACCTCGGCCTCAAAGTCGCGGAAGCCAAACACGGCGTCGTACAGGGCGGGGCGCGAGTAAAGGGACCAGGGGGCGCCGTCCGCGGACGCCGCGGCGGCGGCGCGGCGGCCGCGGGCCGGCCGCGCTTCCTTGGCGATGGCGCCACCCCCCGGGCCACGCGCCACTGCACCCGCCGCCCTAAGCAGGGCGCCCAGGGCGTGCGGCACGGCGCGCGGCACGGCCGCGGCCCGCATTGGCGGCGGCCGCGGTCACGGGAGGGCAGCCGATGCGCCGCGCGCGGGACTGCACTAGGCCGGCGGGCGGCCGCTGCCCTCGTCGAGCTGTGGCGGCCGGCCGCGCGCCGCGCGCACTCTTCCCCGCCGCTGCTGCCGCTCGGCCCGGGCCGCGCGCGCCGCGTTAGGGCGCCATGAGCGACTCCAAATACTTCACGACAACGAAAAAGGGTGTGTCGCCGGGGGGGCGTCCGTTTTGAGGGGGGAGGGCATCGCGGCGCGGGCGCGCGCGCCGCCGCCCCGATGCCGGCGCGATCGAGGCGCTATCGGCGCGCGCGACGGGCGGCGGCGATGCGGGCGGCGAGCGCCTGGCGAGGCCGCGCCGCGCCATCCGCGCACCGCGCGCCCGGGGCCTGCCTTCCCGCCCTTCTCACCCTCCTCCCCTCCTCTCTCAGGCGAGATCCACGAGCTGCGCGAGGATCTGCGCTCCCTGGACCGATCGCGGGCCAAGGACGCGGTCAAAAAAGTCATCGCCGCGATGACGGTCGGCAAAGATGTGAGTGCTCTCTTCCCCGACGTCGCCAATTGCATGCAGACGGGTCAGTGAGGGAGGAGGGGGTGGGAGTGGGGTCGGGCGAGGTGGGAGGCTCGAGAGGCGCGCGCCGACGCAACCCCGCCGACCACCCCTCTCTCCCGCCCTCCCCCTCTCTCCCTCTCAGACGACCTGGAGCTCAAGAAGCTCGTCTACCTCTACCTGACCAACTACGCCAAGACGCAGCCCGACCTGGCGATCATGGCGGTGAGAAGGGAGAGAGCATAGAAGGGAGAGAGACGAGAAACCCCGAACCCTCACCCTCGCCCTCGCCCCAAAACAACCCTAACCCCAACCCCCACCCCGCAGGTCAATACCTTTGTCAAGGACGCGTCCGACCCCAACCCCCTCATCCGAGCCCTCGCCGTGCGCACCATGGGCTGCATTCGCGTCGACAAGATCACCGAGTACTTGTGCGACCCGCTGCAGCGCGCGCTCAAGGTGGGGAGTGGGGGGGGGGGGTGGGGGGGGGTCACCCGCCCCACCCCCACCCCCCCCCCCCCCCCCCGGACAGGACAAATTTCCACAACCAAAAACCGAACAGCGCCCCGCCCGCGCCCGGGCCGGCCACACACCCAAGCGG
>Ga0315273_10000729_pt1 | contig 35465 bp, 38 predicted proteins | sample YL17G02_0_MG_FD_205753 | JGI IMG/M metagenome (GOLD analysis project Ga0315273, IMG submission 205753) | Sediment microbial communities from Yellowstone Lake, YNP, Wyoming, USA - YL17G02_0 | ecosystem: Environmental > Aquatic > Freshwater > Lake > Sediment | place: USA: Wyoming | collected...
AAAGGACAGCTGATAGTATACGAAGAACGGGTATGATTTTTTCATCACACCATAATTTCACGAAACTATGGAGCAATACAAGGAGCTAAATATCTCTTTTTATCAACACGATTTTGGCACTTAAGCCTGCATACCAAAAGGAACGCAATCGTTTTGCGCATGTACTATAGTGATACGTTTTTCACGAGTTAGAGTCAACTAGGAGGAAGCGATACGAACTGATCAGAGGTTTTATATATTCCGCCGTATTTCACTGATAAGTGTCGCCTTAAAGTCCTTCACGATAAGCGATTGACTACGCGGTAGAAATTTGGACAATTCCTGATTAAAATTAAGTTTATTTATTGAAAGAAGGTCAATCACTTTCGTGAGTTGCTGTTTTTGTTTTACCGAAATCATATTGGCGCGCAGAATAAAATAGAGATCGTAAAAGTCACGCGCTTTTTGACGGGTAAAAAGTGCATGCAATTTGCCATCAACAAGCAAGTCCGTCCGTAAACTTTTCAAGAGATATGAAGGGACAAAATCATTTTCAATAGTAAACAATTCACCCGTTACGCGATCTTTACGAAAAGAAATTTCAATATGAATAGTAATCGGGTCACCAATAGTCGAGATAACAACACTTCCGAAATAACCGCCAGTGGTAGTTTTGCTTTCTTGAATGTCAACGCCAACACTCTCTTTCGCCACGGAAACAAGAGAGTTTTCGATAACATGTTCCCATATGTTGTGATCATGGAGAGGCGTATCAAAATCTAAATCTTCGGAAAAACGGGGGCTGCGGTACATAAGACGCAGAGCCGTGCCGCCTTTAAAATACAAGTCACTAGATTGAGGTTGTTGATAGAGATAGGATAAAAGAAGGTGTTGAACATATTCCCGTCTGACATTGAGATGGGTTGTTTGGTATTTGACAGCTATATTTTGTAGATACGTGGTACTAAGCATACGTATGGTGCTTATTGATTAATAATATGTTCACAGAGCGTCAAAAGCCTTTTTCGTTTAAAAATTTTGGCATATGCTCTCACTTTTTCTGCATCGAGGCGGCTTGTGTCCAATCGGTCATTTGCTTGTCGTCTTCCCAACACAACGAGATAGAGATAATCAACAAACGCTTTTTCCGGTTCTGCGATTAAAAACCGCTGATCGTTCACAATATGTAATTGGTAACCGGTATAGGCAAAGGCCTTTATGGACGTATAGGAGTATGTTTTATCACTCAACACAAAAGATCTTGTTGATTTTGTCGTAGCGGAGGTGAGTGTATATACCATCTCCGGTAGTATATTGTAGTATGCAAGCGCATATTCAAATGAAAGATATGATGGTCGATAAAGTTGATTAGCAATCTCCTGCTCAGTAGGAGGATCGGTTTTTAAACAATACATGCCTCGCTTAAGTTTTGTAAAGAGCCCTGTTTGCAAACCGTGTTCAAGATAATAAAGGCTTTTTCTCGGTGATATCGACAATAAAGATGTTAATTCCCGTGCTGTGAAGGTACGCATCTTCTTGTTTAATAGTGTGTCTCTAATAGCTAAAACGGAGTATTTCATTCTATTTATTACATATATATGTGTAACTACTGAAACGAGTATTACATACTTACAGATACTTGTCAACTGCATTAGAAAAAAACGATTTCTTGCGAAGCAAACGGTGGTAGGAGAGGGCGAAGCGGTGGGATTCGTCGCGGATGCGTTGGAGCACGTGCAGGGCGGGACTGGTGAGGTCCAAACGAATAACCTTAAATTTTTCTCCTTGGGGAATTACTATTTCTTCGAAACGCTTTGCAAGACCAATAACAGGAATATTTTTTGTGATATTTTTTACTGCAGTTATCTGTCCTTTTCCACCGTCAATAATAATAAGACCCGGTTTGGGCCATTCTGAGTGTGCCAAGCGTCGGGTAACCACCTCAGCAATCATAGCTGTGTCGTTTGGAACGTTTTCTTGACGAATACGAAAACGTTTATATTCGCTCGTATCCTTTCTGCCGTCGGTTAACACCACCATGGAGCCTGTTGCGTTTTTCCCGCCCGTGTTGGAAATGTCATAGCATTCGATGCGATGCAGATGAGGAATGTGCAAAACGTCGGAAAGTGCAGCAAGTTCGTTTGCGTAAATATCTTCAACCGCCGTATCACTGGATACATACAGCATCGGGTCATATTTTTTGGACAGCATGCCATAAAGATTTTGAATGTGATTACGCAAACGCGCTGCTTCCTCAAAATTCTGTTCTTTTGCTGCTTTTTTCATATCTTTTTCTAACTCTTTGAGAACCGTATGTGATTTGCCGGAAAGAATATTTTTCAATCTATATATATTTTTGCGATAGACATGAGGGTCGGTCTTTGCATCGGACGGGCACGGATAACAAAGGCCGATATGTGAATAAAAACACGGCTTTCCTGTGCGGCGTTTTTGCGTGCAGTACGGGACACTATGACGCAGGTGCCGCAGAAGCGAGCGGACAACACCGGCAGACTGAAAGGGACCAAACAGCGCATCTTTCTTATGCATCTTTTTGGGTAAATCCGATCGACGCAACGTGAATACATGGGGTAATGGTTCGGAAAGCGTGAGTAAAATATATAAAGAACTTTTATCGTCTTTCAGAACGACATTATATTTGGGCATGTGTTTGCGGATAAGTGCCGCTTCCAGAAGTAACGCATCAAATTCGCTTACAGTTTGGATTGTTTCTATCGCTGCAACCCTCGAGGAAAATAATTCAGTTTTGAAGTGTGGCACCCGCTTTTTTAAATCTTTTGCTTTCCCGATATATAAAATGTGGCCGTCGGTGTTTTTATAAATATATATGCCGGGAGCGTGCGGGAGCTTTTTTAATGTTTTTTGCGGTGTTTCCATATTCGGGCGCGTTCAATGGTCATAAAAATAAGGATGATCAGTATAGCACTAAATGACACAATGGGAATAATAAAGTATGACGTAATCGGCTGAATGGTAAAACCATATTGTGTTGTAACCCCATTGACCGAGGCAACAAATCTCCCGGATCCGCGGGTAAGATAATTGGGGACGGTGAGCGAAAGCGGGATAGAAATTTTTCCCAGTGGCGGAATATTGGTTTCCGTTTTGGTTATTCCCACGTCAATCGGTGCTGATTGAATAACAATATCAGCGGTGGAAACGGCCACACCGGATGTATTTTCAATGGTAAGCGTGCCGTCTGCCCGGACACCGGCAGTAATCGTTGACGGAAATGAAAAAGTTGTTGTCAATTTTTCGGTTTTGGCGGTAAATGGTGCGGAAGAAAAACGTACTTCTACGTCTTTCGTCGTTTTCCCGCTTTTCCGGTATGATCCTGCCGGATATGGATAATCGCTTTTGGTGCCCTGAATGGCAAATACGATATGATTAAAGTCCAGTTTATCGAAATAATTGACGCCGCCCGTAGTATTTGCCCATGTGGGATCGACCGGTACCCAGTGCTGTTTATCCTGGTCATAATATTCCGGCCATGCGTGGAGTACGTCGGTAACCAGCGACAATGGCCGGAGCCTGGGGTTGGTCGTATAGGCATAGCCAACTACTTCACGGGCAGGAATGCCTGCTGCTCTGGAAATGGCGATAAAGAGGTCCGTAAACTCCATACAGACAGAATTTTTGGGAGCGGAAAGCGCAGCGACTGCTCCTTTTCTGATAGGCGTTGTTTCAACGCGACCATAGTCGTAGGATAGTGCGCTGGTAACATAATTATAAATTGCCCGGGGAGTTGTGTGTATTTTGGCAAGGTCGGCAATTTTTGGATTTTTTACTTCCCAATATTTGTCCTCTGACGTATAGACCGTAGTGTCCGCCAAGTCCTCGGTAAATCCTTCTTTCGGTCGGAGAGAAACGTCCACGTGTAGGGCTGCTTCGACGGTTTGACTGGCGCCGGGAAGAAGCGTATAGCGGGCCATCCAGTTGCCGTCCGGGTCACGTATGACCCTATCCGCCTTTGGGGTAAGCGACACAATGCTCACCGTCTGGTAAGCGGTGTCCGGCGGGAGCGCAAATTCGGTTGTCGTCGATGTAACGTTTGGATTTTGGATAAAATAAGTGAGACGGACGTCAAATGATTGAGTTGTACCGTATGCTGCGCTTATGCCTCCATTTATCATTTGCTCGCGTGTCCAGGTTGATCCCGCCCCAGCGGGAAGTGGGCTCATGTAGGCATTCGGACCGAATGATGAAGGCACGGAAAGCGTCACATTATATGCGTTGATATCCGCATCCGGGGTAATGCCGGGAATATTTACTTCCCAAATGTTCCCGTTTTTGACTGCGACGTCTCCGTTTTCAAACCGCAGGGTGAATGAAAGCTTTTTTCCTATGCCGACAATTTTGTCATTAAAGGTGAGCACGATTTGTGTTTTGCCGTCTTTCTGCGTGATATCCGTCGGAACGATCTGATTACTGTCGTAGGCAATGACATTTTTAATTTTTGTCGTATCCAAAAGAATAGAATATTTTTGCGGGTATAAGTTCGTTTGATTATTGGTAAGCGTAATATTTTGCGTGACAATCGTAGTTCCGGCAGGAGAAATGGCATATTGGACCGCATAGTCAGCCTGAAAATCCCCGGAGGCAAAAACAGGTTGGACGCAAAACAAAAGTAACCAAGTAACCAAGTAACAAAGTAACGATTTCATCAACTTATTGTAATATTTTCCGAAGATATTGTCCTGTATAGGAAGTTTTTACGTTAGCAATATCCCGCGGTGTTCCCTGTGCGACGATATTTCCGCCGCGGTCCCCGCCGTCGGGACCCAAATCGATAATCCAGTCCGCATTTTTTACCACGTCCAGATTGTGTTCAATCACGATAACGGTGTTTCCGGACTGGGTGAGCCGGTGCAGGACGTGTAAAAGTTTTTCCAGATCCGCAAAATGCAATCCGGTCGTGGGTTCGTCCAAAATATATACCGTGCGGCCGGTTGCCCTTCGGGAAAGTTCGGTTGCGAGTTTTACGCGCTGTGCCTCCCCGCCGGAAAGAGTCGGAGCCGGTTGACCCAAATGGATATATCCAAGTCCCACGTCAATAATAGTCTGCAATTTGTCCCGCAGGTGCGGATAATGGGAAAAAAACACAAGCGCTTCGTCAACCGTCATGGTTAACACGTCAGCAATATTTTTATCATGATACATAACCTCGAGCGTTTCGTCGTTGTACCGTCGGCCGTGACACACTTCGCAGGTGACGTAGACATCGGAAAGAAACTGCATTTCAATTTTTTTCTGCCCTTCGCCTTCACACGCTTCGCACCGGCCGCCTTTTACGTTAAAAGAGAATCTGCCGATTTTATAGCCGCGTTCACGTGCGTCCGCGGTCATGGCAAAAATATCACGGATAATGGAAAAAATGCCGGTATAGGTTGCGGGATTACTTCGCGGCGTGCGACCGATTGCTGACTGGTCGATAAGAATGACTTTATCAATATGCTCCAGGCCTTCTATGTGTTTGTGCGCACCCGGTTTTTCTTTGGCGAACGGGTTAAAATGCGTGAAGAGTGCCCGGTACAGCGTGTCGACGATAAGAGTGGATTTTCCAGATCCGGATACGCCCGTCACACAGATAAATTTCCCTAGCGGAAACGTAACATCTATATTTTTGAGATTATTCTGCGACGCGCTTTGAATGGAAAGACTGTCTTTGTATAAAGACAGTCTTCGTTCAATGCGTATTTGTTTCTCGCCTTTTAAATATTTACCGGTGAGCGATTTCGGATTTGCAATGATTTCTCTAAACGTGCCCTGGGCAATGACATGGCCGCCGTGTTCCCCTGCTCCGGGACCGAAATCCACAATATAATCCGCTTCCTCCATGGTTTCCCGGTCGTGTTCGACGACGATAACCGTGTTCCCAAGATCCCGCAGCATTTTGAGGGTGGTAATAAGCGCACTGTTGTCTTTTTGATGTAAACCGATAGATGGTTCATCCAGCACGTAGAGAACACCCGAAAGCCCGGAACCGATCTGCGACGCCAGGCGGATCCGTTGTGCCTCGCCGCCGGAAAGAGAGGTTGCGCCGCGTGCAAGCGTGAGATAGTCCAGGCCGACTGCATGTAAAAATGACAAACGTGCTTTAATTTCTTTAACGATCGGAAGAGCGATGGTCTTTTCTGTTTCCGATAATTCTTTTGTCAAAAGATTGCTGATCCAGTCCAGGCAGTCGGTTATCGATAAATCCGTGATATCCGCAATCGTCAATGTATCGACTGTTACGGTAAGCGCTTCTTTTTTCAGCCGTTTCCCGCCGCAGGAGGCGCATACTTCCTCACGCATGTATTTTTCAATTTCCGCGCGCACAAAATCGGATTCGGATTCCAGGTACCTACGTTTTAGTTCTGCAACTATACCGGGATATTTTTCTTCAATCGTGGTGCGGTCACCGAACCGATTTTGCCCGACCACGCGGTGGAATTCATCTCCGGTGCCATACAAAAGAATCTGTTTTTGTTTTTCGGACATGTGGGAAAGCGGCAACCGCGTATTGATGCCGTATTTTTCGGATACCTGCACAACGACGCGCGAAAACCATGTATCGTGTAAAAACATCCGGGCAAACGGTAAAATGCCGCCTTCCGTAATGGATAAAGACGGACGGATGACGAGTAAAGGATCAACGGTCAGAATATTCCCGATACCCGAACAGGTTGTACACGCACCGTGCGGTGAATTAAAGGAAAAGCTGCGCGGTTCTATTTCCGGAATGGAGATGCCGTCAACCGGACAGGAAAATTTTTCTGAATATATCGTATCGCGGACTTTTTTCGGTTTATCGGGAATCGTGAAACTGGCATCGGCAACATCTCCCACGATTACCATGCCTTCGGAAAGAGTGAGCGCTTGTTCTACGGCATCACTTATCCGTTTCCGGTCAGGTACAGTCATGCTCATTTTATCAACGACGACATCGACAGAGTGTTTATTTGTTTTGATTAAGACAAGATCCTCATCAAGATCAAAAAAATGTCCGTCGATGCGCACCTGACGGTATCCTTTCGCCTTGAGGTTTTCAAATAATCCCGTAAACTCGCCTCTTCGGTCTCGGACAACCGGTGAAAGAAGAAGAATTCTTGACCGTTTTGTCGTTTGTTTTAAAATTTGTTCGACGATTTGTTGAGATGACTGCTTACTGATTTCTCGGCCGCAGACGGGGCAGTGCGGATGGCCGATTCGTGCAAATAAAAGCCGTAAATAATCATAAATTTCCGTCACCGTGCCGACCGTTGAACGCGGGTTGTGTGAAGCGGATTTTTGATCAATCGAAATGGACGGTGAAAGTCCTTCGATACTATCGACATCCGGCTTATCCATGATGCCCAAAAACTGCCGCGCATACGAACTTAAACTCTCAACATATCGCCGCTGCCCCTCGGCATAAATGGTATCAAATGCAAGCGAGCTTTTGCCGGATCCGGATAACCCCGTAAACACAATAAGCTTATTCTTCGGAAGCTCCAGATTGATATTTTTAAGATTATGTTGCCTCGCGCCCCGGATTATCAATTTATCCATAATAGTTTTGTTTTAATGTTTTAAAACATTAAAACATGAGTTTTCTTCTATTTATTTTTTATTGATTTATTATTAATAAATAATAACTGGACCCAAAAATCGCCCTCGGATGTTCCCGGAGCAAGAGGTATTATACCATTTTTTTCATTCTCCCCTCACCACCAAAGTCAAGCTGCAGCGTGAGTTTGGTGGCGAGCTCGAAGTCGAATTTTTTGCGTTACGCAACAACATGATCTCGTGCTATAATAAAAGTTGTGACACCGACGGATATTGCTAAATTTTGGAAAACGACTGCAGATGATGATTGGGAGACGGCTAACGTGCTTGTAACGGCTCATAAATATCACCATGCATTATTTTTTTGTCACCTCACCCTCGAAAAACTCCTCAAAGGGTTAGTGTATAGCAAAAAAAGTAGTCATCCACTTCCTATCCACGATCTCTTGAAACTCGCCCATCAGACAGGCATTCTGGTCAATGAGAAACGAGAAGAACAATTGAAGGAAATTACCAGTTGGAATATTAAGGCGCGTTATGATGATTATAAGCTTGCATTTTATCAAAAAGCCACGAAAGACTTTACAGAAACCTGGATGCGCATCGTAAAAGATCTATTTGTATGGATCAAAAATCAATATTAACGGACACGCCGGTCAATCTTATTAAAAAATACCGACAGGTGTTGGTAGATGATGGTATTACTATCGATAGGATTATTCTTTTTGGATCGTATGCTAAAGGCACTGCCAAGCCGTGGAGTGATGTCGATGTCTGTGTGGTTTCTCCGATGTTCGGTAAAAATGGGTATGATGAAATGGTTCGACTTATGCTTCTTACGCGCAGTGTAGACGATATGATTGAACCACATCCGTACAACGCAAACGATCTTGCGGATCCATGGGACCCCTTGGCACACGAAATTCTCACTCACGGCAAAGTTATCGCATAATCTATGCCTACGGGGATACTCCTTGCAGGCTGACTTGAATGCTTTCGCCACCAAAGTCAAACTGCAGCGTGAATTTGGCGGGGTGAAGGAGATTCCTTGAAGTGACAAAATAACAACACTATTGACTTTTATAGGTTGCTAGATTAAATTAGCGACAATATGTTAAAAGATTCACGTCTTCCCAAAACGTCAGAAAGATTGACTTCAGAAGATTTAGCAACTAAATTTGAGTCTGTCGTTGGTGATGTTATAAGTAGAAAAATTTCGAAATATGACGTGTTAGCAATTACACGTGATGAATTTGGAATTTTTCACGTTTTTTCAGATTTGGCGCCGGTTGGATCTTGTTCTCAAGCAGAATTAGATACAAGTTTTGGCACGTTTATTGAAAATCTTACTGGTGAAAATCAGAGAGGAATTTTGGAAATGGCGCTGCGTGAACCGGATCATAAGAAGCAAGAACATTATTATGATGAATTACAATCATACTTTGCTACACTTCGCGGAGATTTACAGCTTAGTATCAAAATATTAGTTGATGATCGGGGTATTATTTCTGCAATATGGTCTCTGCAAAATCCTGGAAAAAAGAAAACAGAAACTTCATTAAGTAATATATTTCAGAAGTTTGGCACTATCTTCTCATTGCATTAAGTTGTCAATCAAATCCCGAAGCTTTGCTGCTAGTTCGAAGTCTAATTCATGACTCGCCTCGTGCATTTGTTTCGTGAGGCGGGTCAGGTATTTCTTCTTATCCTGCGGGGTCATGGCGTCGGTATCGATGGATTCGATTACTTCTTTTTCTTTTTCAACCAGCCGGTCGCGAATTTTTTTGTGGATACTTGTGGGTGTAATCCCGTGTTTTTTGTTGTACTCCTCCTGAGCGCTTCGCCGCCGTCTGACTTCTTCAAGAGCGGATTTTATCGATTCCGTAATCGTATCGGCGTAAAGAATGACTTCGCCCGATACGTGACGGGCAGCGCGGCCCATGGTTTGGATAAGCGATACGCGGCTGCGCAAAAATCCTTCGCGGTCCGCATCTAAAATCGCTACAAGCGATACTTCCGGTAAATCCAGTCCTTCACGCAGAAGATTCACGCCAACGATGACGTCGTATTTGCCACTGCGCAGATCGTCTAAAATATCCGATCGTTCAAGGGTAAGGACCTCTGAATGAATATAATGAACATTAATATGTTTTGCTGCGAGAAATTCGGACAGATCTTCGGCCATTTGTTTAGTGAGGGTAGTTACTAAAACACGCTCATGCTTGACCACACGTTTTTCGATTTCGACAAATAAATCATCAATTTGGCCGTTTACGGGCCGCACCGAAACAATCGGGTCCAAAAGCCCTGTTGGCCGCACAAGCTGCTCGACGACACTAGCTCGTCCGAGTTCCCAAACGGCGGGTGTGGCGGAAACATAGATTGTTTGGGGAATATTTCGTAAAAACTCATCAAAGCGGAGCGGCCGGTTATCAAGAGCAGCAGGGAGCCGGAAACCGTAATCAATGAGTGTTTGTTTACGGCTGCGATCGCCGTTGTACATACCGTTAATTTGCGGAATTGTCATATGCGATTCATCGATAAACAAAAGCCAGTCCTCCCCTGCCGCTTCTTTAAAATAGTCCAGAAGTGAATACGGCGGTTCACCGGGCTTTCTGCCGTCAAAATACCGCGAGTAATTTTCAATGCCGTTGACGTAACCCATTTCCGCAATCATCTCAAGATCATACGTCACTTTTTCACGGATCCGCTGTGCCTCAATATGTTTTCCCGCGTCTTTAAACTTTTTTTCCTGAAGATCGCGGTCCGCTTCGATTTGTTTAAAAACGTCTTTGTAGGTAGCCGGATTGGTCATGTAGTGTTTGGCAGGATAAATGACCGTGCCGGGGAGCGGGGCGATAGTATTTCCTGTCAATGGGTCAAATTGGACTAATTGGACTAATTTGTCTAATGAATCAAATTGAATTCTAATAGCAGTATCTTTGTATGCCGGAAAAATATCAATTGTGTCACCCCGCACGCGGAATGTCGAACGGTGAAATCCGTAATCACTTCGTTCGTACTGTAAACTGATGAGTCGTTTAAAAATGCTTTCGCGAGAAATTTTCATCCCGGGTTTTAGCTCCAACACGAAATTGCCGTATTCTTTGGGGGAACCGATATTATATATACAGGAAACCGACGCGACGATGATTACGTCTTTGCGGGTTAACAGATTGGCCGTTGCGGCAAGACGGAGTTTATCAATTTCCTCATTAATCTCCGTTTCTTTCTCGATATACGTATCGGTTGACGGAATATACGCTTCCGGTTGATAATAATCGTAGTACGAAACGAAGTATGAGACGGCGTTTTCTGGGAAAAAATCCCGGAATTCCTGATAGAGCTGGGCCGCGAGCGTTTTGTTGTGGGAAATAATAAGCGTGGGTTTTTGGAGTTTTTCAATAACATTGGCCATGGTAAACGTTTTACCGCTTCCCGTGACCCCCAAGAGCACTTGTTCGTGTTTCTTTTGCTTAATATTATTAAGGAGAGCGTCAATTGCTTCCGGTTGATCTCCTGTTGGGGTAAAATCCGATAAAAGTTTAAATTTCATATATTGACATTTCGGTTATATTTTGGAATACTGACTTTATGCCACCTATATTATACAACAGAGAACGTCAACTTCTTGAATTCATTACCCAATTTATTCAACGGTATGGTTATTCACCGACGCTGAAGGAAATCGGGCAGGCGTTGGGTATGAATTCCCCTGCAACGGTTCATGAGCATGTCGATAAACTCCGACAGAAAGGTTTTATCCGTAAACTGGACGGTACGGCACGCGGGCTGGAAGTCGTTGAAAAGTACATCCGTGCGGCAGGAGGAAAAACAAGTATTGATGTGCCGGTCTTGGGGTATATTGCCGCAGGTGCTCCTCTTGAGCCTTATACCGACCCGAATTTTTACATGGCTGTTGCGCCCGGTATGATCGCTTCAGACAAGCCGGGCTATCTGTTACAGGTGAAAGGGACATCCATGATTGATGACGGCATTATGGACGGTGATTTTGTGGTCATAGAACACCGACAGGACGCAAAAAACGGCGATATTGTGGTTGCACTTCTTCCCAATGGTTTTGCCACGCTCAAACGCATCTATTTTGAAAAAGACCGGATTAAACTCATGCCTGCCAATTCACAAATGTCCCCCATTTTTACCACACACGTCAAAATCCAGGGCAAATGCGTGGGGTTGATACGGAAATTCGTTTGATATATAGTGAAACTATGTTAACCAAACAAGATATTAAATCCATAGCATTACTTCTTCAAACACAAAAAGAAGAGATTCTTCTTGAGATGGAAAAAAAGTTTACCGTACATGATAAAGAAATCCTAAAAGGAATTGCGGAGTACATTCAAGATGAATTGATTCCTTTATTTGATGATTATGAGTCGCGGATTAAGCATTTGGAAAGACATACCAACCATCCTCCTGCTATTTTGTAGTTAATTTTTTATCATTTTCTTTAAATTATCCCGGGAAATTCCCGGCACGTCAGGGTGAAGTTTGTGCTGGATATACTCATATATCATGGGCATAATTGAGAGGACGATAATGGCAAAAATGACGTATTCGAAGTTTTCTTTCACAAACGGCAGGTTGCCGAAAAAATAGCCGGCACCGGAAAGAATACTTACCCACAATGCGCCGCCGATCATATTAAATAAAATGAATTTTTTATAGTTCATGCTGCCGACCCCTGCGACGAAGGGCGCAAACGTCCGCACAATCGGCACAAAGCGCGCAAGAATAATCGTTTTGCCGCCGTATTTTTTGAAAAACTGCTCGGTTTTATCGATGTGCTCCTGGTTCACGAATTTGATTTTCGGATTGTCGACGATTTTCTGGCCGAAAAAATGCCCGATCCAATAATTTACCGTATCGCCGGCAACTGCGGCGACGAAAAGAAGGAGAAGAATAAATCCGAAGTTAAGAGATCCGAGTGCGGCAATTGCGCCGGCGGCAAACAGCAGTGAATCTCCGGGCAAAAACGGCGTGACCACAAATCCAGTTTCGGCAAAAATGATAGCAAACAGTATGCCGTAGGTGAGCGTGCCATACTGTGCGACAATCGCCGCAAGGTATTTATCCAGGTGAATTAGGAAATCCATAGGTTATATCATATCATACGGTATATGGGAACGTTATATATCGTCGCCACACCGATCGGAAATAGAGAAGACTTATCACCGCGTGCAAAGCGAATTCTTGAATCAGTGTCTGTTGTGCTTTGCGAAGACACACGGCATACGGGCTTATTAATAAAAAATCGCTTGCTGAGTTTTTACGAAGAGACAGAAGACAAACGGATTCCCGAAATTATTGAACTTTTCAAAACAAGCGATGTTGCTCTTGTGTCCGATGCAGGAACACCCTTAATTTCCGATCCTGGTTTTCGCCTTGTTCGCGAATGTATCAAACGAAAAATTCCGGTCGTCAGCATTCCCGGCCCGTCAGCCGTCTTGGCCGCCCTCACCTCTTCCGGTTTACCACCGGATAAATTTCTGTTTTTAGGATTTTTTGATAAAAAAAACATTTCATATATTCAGAAAGAATTCACTACCATTTTTTATTGTGCGCCTCATAAATTACTACGGAATTTAACGGATTTGAAAGACGCGGTCGGTGATATTGATATCGTCTTGGCCCGCGAGCTGACCAAAATGCACGAAGAACTCTGGCGCGGAAAAATCTCAGAAGCACTCGAATATTTCAAAACCCCGCAGGGAGAATTTGTCCTACTTTTCCGTTGTGCCTGAAGACTGTCTTTGTACAAAGACAGTCTTCATTCAGTACTCCTCAAGCGTAGAGGTGTCGCCGATGGGGAGGCCGAGTTCTTTGGCTTTCAAAATGCGGCGCATGATTTTTCCGGAGCGGGTTTTGGGGAGCTTATCGATAAATTCGATCTCGCGCGGATACGCGTGGCCGGCAAGATGCTTTTTCACATATTCCGAAAGTTCGCTCTTTAGCGCTTCGGTCGGCTTGGTGCCGGCAGCAAGGACCACGAATGCCTTGACGATTTCCCCGCGCATGGCATCTGGCTTGCCGATAACACCGGCTTCTACGACTCCAGGATGGGATACAAGGGCCGATTCCACTTCAAACGGCCCCACGCGCTCTCCTGCGGTTTTAATAACATCATCCGCCCGTCCGATAAACCAAAAATAGCCGTCTTGGTCGCGCCATCCGCGGTCGCCTGAGATGTACCATCCATTAGTAAAATAACTTTTGTACTTATTGGGCCTTCGCCAAATGGCGCGCATCATACTCGGCCATTTGGGTTTGAGCGCAATATTTCCCTCTTTTTTGGCAGGAAGCTCGTGTCCTTCATCATCTACGATCGCAGCGGTGAGCCCGGGGATAGGCTTTCCCATAGATCCTATTTTTATTTTCATGCCGGGGTAATTGGCGATGCAGATGGCGCCGGTTTCCGTTTGCCACCATGTGTCATGAAATTCTCGTCCGAACGCCTTGACGCCCCAGGTAATTGCCTCCGGATTCAACGGTTCCCCGACCGAGCACATATGCCGCAGATGCGAAAGATCATGCTCTTTCACCAGTGGTGTACCGGCTGCCATAAGCATACGGATTGCGGTAGGCGCCGTATACCAGACAGTTATTTTATATTTTTCTAAAAGTTGATACCAGCGTTTCGGATCAAAGCGCCCGGCATAGACCAGGGCGGCAACGCCGCTGCTCCAACTTCCCAATATTTCATACGCAATGCCGGTCACCCAGCCCGGGTCTGCCGTGCACCAATACGTATCATCATCGCGTAGATCCAAAACCCATTTGGCGGTCATATGTTCCTGCAAAATGGCTCGGTGCACGTGCATCACACCTTTGGGTTTACCGGTCGTGCCCGACGTATAGAGCATGAACGCATACTCATCCGGATCCATATGGGCGATACGGAGTTCTGAGTCCGAATGTTCTAAAGTCTTTTGAAAGGAAGGTTCGTCGACGATAAGCACATGTTTTAAATGCGGAAGTTTTTTCCTATGTATTCGTGAAGATAGCTCCTTTGTCGTGATAACAATTTTGGCCTCGCTATTGCCCAAACGGTCTTCCAGTGCCTGCTCCTGAAATGCCGAAAAAAGCGTACCGGCGATTGCGCCGATTTTAAGGATTCCTAAAAAACAAAAATATAATTCCGGAATTCTTGGTAAAAAGAGAAATACCCGGTCGCCGCGTTCAATATCAAAATCTTTCAGTATGTTGCCGACTTTATTGGAAAGGAGTGAAAGTTCTTCAAATGTATACTTTTTTTGGTCACCCGCTTCGTCTTCCCAGTAGAGTGCAACTTTATTTTTCCGCCAGGTGTGCGTATGGCGGTCCACGGCATTGTATGCAGCGTTTAGCTTGCCGTCGAACCAATCAAGTTCTTTCTTGGCTGCCGTCCACGAAAACCGTTTTCTCGTTTCGTCGTAATCGTCAAGATTTGGATTCATCGCGTTTGACAAATTTTGCATCTAACCGTTTTAAATTTTCCATGACACCGGTGTACTCCATTTCGTCCTGCGGGCCCATGGCGGGATTAAAAAATCCCTGTGCGCGGATATCCAGTGTTTTTTGCGTTGCTTTTTCGCGGATCACGTCCCAGAACGGCTGGTCAAAGTAATCAACCGCTTCGGTGAGCTTTCCTTCGTGAACGCAGTACCCTGCTGCAGACATAATCGTCGGTCCGTCAAAGAATGAGATAATGGAATTTTGCTTGACCGGCATCACGGCAACATGATGGCTGCCGCGGTTATCACCTAAGGTAAAGTGCGCAAGGGCCCACGGTGATAAAATTTCTCCTGTTGACGGAAACTGTTTTTGCGTGCGCACAATGGCAACCGGATCGTCTTTCCCCACATATTTTCCGGCGATATTGTGCAGACGGCTGGTTGAAGCAACCGCGGCAATCAGGCCGCTAGCGTTTTCCACCACATTTTCTACAATATACCGGTTCGGATCCCGCAGGAGCGTCGCAATATCATAATAATCCTGCGGAACTTTCAGGGTAATGACTTTATCATGCTCCGTGTGATTGACATCCATAATTGTATACGTAAATCCGGCCTGCATTTCCGGAGCTAAAAGTAGCCCTGCGTTATGATATGGATCGGCAAAACAGGAAAAAAGCGGATAATTGAAAACTCCCGGTCCGCATTTGTCTCCGGCAAAAACGATAAACGGCTCGGCCGCGCGTTCCTCAATTTCCATTTCCGCACTTCCCGGCCCCATGCCGCGAACATTACCGGAAAATGCATCTTTCAAAAGATCCTGACCTGCGCCGTACAAGCCTTGTGTTTTGGCAATTTTTGTCGTCTCGACAAACGTATCCCAGGCGAATTTGTGAATATCGGCGTTATCGGTGCCCCGGGCGTGAATCATTAAAAGTGCAATATCGTCGCCGGTAAATGTAACCCGTCCGTCTGATAACAGACTACTTTTCATCGCCTCTTCCACCCGTTCTTTGGCTTTAGCTATCATGGCGTCACTGGGCCGGTTATGACCGCCGACGCTTCCCGTGTCTGCTTTAATAATAGAAATAGTTGTTTTCATATACATCCTCCTATAATAAATCTGCTAATAAATTTTTTCCGGTCATTGCAGCCGGTATGGGATATTTACAAAACGCAAGCATGGTGGGCGCAATATCCGCGAGTTTTCCCCGGGGTAACGTTTGCGGATGTTGCGATAATGCTGCATTGATCATAATAAACGGAACCGGATACAGAGAATGCTCCGTATCCATCTGACCGTCGGCTGAAAGCATTTCTTCTACGTTACCATGATCTCCGGTAACTGCGCAAGTTCCGTTTTGAGAAAGCACCGCATCAACGATTTTCCCCACACACGCATCCGTAATCTCACACGCGCGCACCGCAGCCGGAATATTTCCGGTATGCCCCACCATATCCGGATTTGCAAAATTTATCAGCATGAACGAATACATCCCCAGAGATATCCGGTCCAAAAGCCTTTGCGTTAAATCCTCCGATGACATAGCGGGTGCCAAATCGTATGTTGCTACTTTGGGGCTTGGAATAATCAGCCGGTCTTCGCCCGGATAAGGGACTTCACGGAATCCGTTAAAATAATACGTGACAAAGCGTTCCTTTTCCGTTTCCGATGCATGGAGTTGACGGAGATTCAACCGGGAAAATACAGAAGCAAGCGGCGAGGCAATATGTTCCGATGCAAATGCCACCACACACGGTAGGTCCCGTTCATATTCGGTCATCGTCGCAAAATACAAATTGGGAAGCGTGACAGCGCGTTTAAACGGCTGATTTCTGCTATCCATTTCAACAACATGTTTATGATAGTATTTAACTGCGTAGGGATCAAAGGTGTCACCGGTCGGCCGGTCTTCAAAATTCGGCACCACAAATGCACGGGTGAGCTGGCGTGGCCGGTCAATACGGTAGTTAAAAAATATGACGGCGTCATGATTGGCAACACGAGGGTACGGCTCACCATGCGGATCAAGAATGATGGTCGGATCAATAAATTCATCGCTTTTCATTTCTTTATAGGATTGTTCGACGGCCGCAAGCGCACTGGGAGCGGTTCGATCGATAACTTCCGTAAGCGCTTTGTACGCGCGCTCGGTCCTTTCCCATCTCCTATCGCGGTCCATCGCATAATACCGGCCCACGACCGTTGCAATTTTTCCGATGCCCATAACCGCGCATTTTACTTCTACCTCCGCGATAAACCGTTTGGCGGCATTGGGCGGAGAATCGCGGCCGTCCGTAAACAAATGCAAGTACACGGGCGCCTGTCCCCCGTGTTCTTTTATAAGCGTGAGAAGTGCATACAGATGTTCGCGACTTGCATGGACGCCGGAATCGGAAAGGAGTCCCAGAAGATGAATATTTGAATGATGTTGCGAGGCATAGGTTACCGCGCCGGTAAATGCGGGATTCTTAAAAAATGTTCCGTCAGAAACGGACATATTAATACGCGGCAAATCCTGATAAATAATGCGGCCGGCACCGATATTGATGTGCCCGGTTTCGGTGTTTCCGTCTTCACCCGGCGGCAGCCCCACCGGCTCGGCGGAAGCGTCAAGCTCGGTATGTGGATATGTGTTCCAGAGAGCGGGAATTGTTTTGAGTGATGCGAGCGAAATGGCGTTTCCCGGTCCGGGCGGCGCTAGTCCCCAACCATCAAGAACGATTAAAACGAGTGGTTTAATCATAAAATCTGAAATTTATTTTAAATTTAATTCTCTTTCTATTTGCAATAGTCTGTTGTATTTTGCCACCCGTTCGCCGCGGGCGGGAGCACCGAACTTCACATAATCGGATTGGAGAGCCACCGCAATATCCGCAATGGAGGTATCATTGGTCTCGCCGCTTCTGTGGGATACAATCAATTTTATTCCCGCTTGCCGCGCAAGATACGCGACCGCAAAAAATTCCGAAAGCGTCCCGATTTGGTTTGGTTTCATAAGAATAGCGGAACAGGCTTTTTCGGCAATCGCGCGTTTGAGGCGTAAAGGATTGGTAGCCAAAAGATCGTCCCCGACAATGAGTACGTCCCTGCCGATCGTTTGCGTCAATTTTGTCCAATCGGTCCAATCATCCTCACCCAGCGCGTCTTCAAGTAAAAGCAATTGATATTTTTCTTTCAGTGTGTGAAAAAAATCAACAAACTCTGTGCTCTGATATGCGGTTGCTTTATCTTTTATCTGATATCCCCGGTCTGTTTTAAAATAGGATGCAGCAATATCCAAACCCAAAAACACATCGAGTCCGTATTTGTATGCGGTATTTTTTATTCCTTCAAGAAGAATTTCTATTGCTTCGGTATTCGTAAGCAAATTCGGCGCGAAACCACCTTCATACCCGACAGAATGCACTGCATTTCTGTAAATAAGAATTTGTTTTACCGCCTGATACACCTCTACGCCGATTTGCAGTCCTGTCGTATAGGACTTATTGCTTGCAGGAATGAGTTGAAATTCCTGAAAATCGAGATTTCCTGCACCGTGTTTGCCGCCGTTGATAATGTTAAAAATGGGTGTCGGGATGCGCGTTATTTTGGGTGGTTTTCCGTTATCGACAAATTGGTTTATATAACGGTAGAGCGGTTGGCGCTTTTGCAGCGCGCAGGCTCCGGCAATCGCCAAAGACACGCTCAGCATAGCATTTGCACCCAGTTTTGATTTATTTTGCGTACCGTCCAAATCAACCATTTTTTTATCGATTTCTCCTTGTTGAGCCGCGTCCATGCCGCGAAGAGCAGTTGCGATTGTCGTATTCACATTGTTTACCGCAGTCAGGACGCCCATACCGCCAAAACGCGTTTTATCGCCATCGCGCAGTTCAACTGCTTCGTAACTACCGATGGATGTTCCGGAAGGCACTGATGCGGTTCCTCTATAGCCACTCTGTAAAATAACGGTTGTTTCGACGGTGGGGTCTCCCCGTGAATCGATAATTTCATGAGCATGTATGGAATAGATTGAAGTATCGTTCATTTTCTTTTCGTGATAAGTTTTTTTTCTGCTTCTGCTATCGTTTCCCGAACGTGATCCACTGCATCGGGATTTACCGAAACGCTTGTAATGCCCCATGACACCAGTTTTTCGACAAGATCCGGATAATCTGATGGCGCCTGCCCGCACATGGAAACAGTTACACCACGTTTTATGCATGCGCGGATGACATGTTCAAACGCCCACAAAAGTGTCGGGTCACGCTCTGAAAAATCGTGTGCTACCTCACTGTTATCGCGGTCCGTGCCAAGCATAAGCATGGTTAAATCGTTTGATCCGATGGATACTCCGTCAATGCCTACATCCAAAAAATCATCGATACGGATGACATTCGTCGGAATTTCACACATAAGCCAGAGTTTGAAGGTGGTTGAGCGTGTAAGGTCATTTGCCGCAATAATTTTTTTGACATCCATAAGTTCTTTCGGTGTCCGCACAAACGGAATCATCATCCAGAGATTTTTATGACCCATTTTATTCCGGACCGTTTTAACTGCCTCAAGTTCCAGATCAAACACACGGGTATCCGCGGTATAGCGGGCGGCTCCCCGAAAGCCAAGCATGGGATTTGGTTCTTCCGGTTCAAATGCAGCACCACCTTTCAGATTCCGGTATTCATTGGTTTTGAAATCTGTCGTGCGGTACACGACCGGTCTGGGTGAAAACGACGCGCAGAATGTTTCAATATGTGCAGCAAGCGTATCGACAAAAAGCTTTTGTTTTCCGTCGGCAATGAGCTTTTTCGGATGCACGCCGATATCTGCAATCATAAATTCCGCACGCAAGAGCCCCACGCCGTCTGCGTGCATTTTCGAAATTTCAACAGCACGACTTGGTTCGGCGAGATTTATATAGACTTTCGTCGCAGTTTTAATGCGTTCTTTTTTTTCTATACCCTGTGCCCTGTTCACTGTACCCTGAATTATTGCTCCCTTAAATATTTCTCCCGTACTTCCGTTTATGGTAATCACCATGCCGTCTTTGAGTTTTTTGCGGATATCTTTGGCTCCGACGACCGCAGGTATGCCCAGTTCCCGCGAAACGATTGCCGCGTGAGATGTGCGTCCTCCGCGCTCCGTTACAATAGCGACGGCTTTGCGCATGGCCGGCACGTAATCGGGATTTGTCTGCTGAGCCACCAGTACATCGCCGTTTACAATTTTTCCGATTTCTTTAGCACTGTCGAGCATTTTCACCGGCCCCGAGCGTACGCCGGGGCTCGCCGGATCTCCCTTTCCCAACAATTCATGTTTTGTATTTGCACTGTACCCTGTACCCTGTTCCCTGTTCCCTGTAGTAGTCACCGGACGTGTTTGTACAATATATATTTTTCCATCTTCAATTGCCCATTCAGCGTCCTGCGGAAAGTAATAGTGTTTTTCCAATTTTTTTCCGATTTGGGCAAGTGCAATAATCTCTGTATCGGTAAGTTTCGGTTTTGCGCCAGCCCGTTTATCGATTGCTATTGTTTCATTCCGTAGACCCTTTTTTTGCATAATTTTTTCCTGAATATGCACGTCTTTTTTGGTAATGGTGTCCGATTGCTTACTGACTTCGTAATGGTCGGGCGTGACGGCGCCCTGCACAATCATTTCTCCGAGTCCGAAAATTGCCTCGATGGTGAGTTTTGTTTTGTCATTGGTAACCGGATCAATGGTAAACATAATGCCGGACGAGTCTGATTCGATCATTTTTTGCACAGGAACTGCAATGCCGACCTTAAAATGGTCAAAGTGATTAGTTGCGCGGTAAAAAATCGCGCGCGCGGTAAATAGACTTGCCCATGCTTCTTTAACTTTTTCAATTAAATTTGCTTCGCCTTGTACATTGAGAAATGTTTCCTGTTGGCCGGCGAATGAGGCGCCAGGTAGATCTTCTGCAGTAGCGCTTGAACGCACTGCAACAACCGGATGTTTCAAGACATCGCGGCCGAGTTTAAAATATGCACGGATAATCTCAAGAGCAATATCACGGGGAAACGCAGACCGTGTGATCAGCTCCCGGATATGTGTTGCCGCAAACTCCAGTTTTTTGCTGTCTGCGACGTTAAGATTATCAAGAAGTGCCGCAATTTTTGTACGGATGCCGCTTTTATCCAAAAATTCCTCATACGCATGGACCGTAACGATAAATCCGGGAGGCACGGGAAAACCCGCCTGCGTCATCTCCCCAAGATTTGCTCCTTTGCCTCCGACGATTGCCACATCTTTTTTATCTACGTCCTTAAACCACACAACGTATTTTTTGGCCATGCATTCAGTATGCGAAATTTTATGATCGAGCGCAAGTGTCTATTACCTGCAAGGAGTATCCTCGTAGTATACTAGAGATAATGCCTGCCAAAAATATTCTTAAAGAGTATGAATCGGGTGGATACTACCATATTTATAACCGTGGCGTTGATAAAGGACTCATTTTCCGCGCGGAGAAAGATTACAAGACGTTTCTTTCATTTTTGAAACTATATCTTGTTTTTCAAGATAATACCTTGAAGATACCACCATCCAAAAAACTCAAAAATTATTTTGGAGAAATTGAATTACTCTGCTATTGTCTCATGCCGAACCATTTTCATTTATTTGTAAAACAGACTTCCGATCATGGCATAGATCATTTTATGCGTTCACTGGCAACAAAATACGTACGATATTTTAATTCCCATTATCACCGTCTTGGCCCCCTCTTTCAAGACACCTATAAAGCAGTTCAAATCCGGTCGGAATATCAATTTATATACCTATCGAAATATATTCATCGTAATCCGATAGATCTTTCATCCTACAAGGAGTATCCTCGTAGGATACAGGAATACCCCTATTCTTCATACGGAAACTATGTACACAATTTTTCTCAATCGTGGGTACATACAGCAGATATACTTTCTTATTTTTCGCGTATCAATCCTCAATCCTCTTACGCGTCATTTGTCGAACAAAGTTTTGCGGATGATGTTAAACCCATTCTGGACGAAGCACTAGATCTTGAATAACCTACGAGGATACTCCTCGCAGGTTATGAAATAACTTGTAGCCCGCCTAGGTCTTCTTTTTTAATCTCTTTATACTTGGGATTTTTCTTTAACACAGGCTTACTTTCGTGTTCCACGACATAATAGGCAAATCCCTGCATGCGTTTAACCGGTTCATAATCCGCGTGTCCAGGCATACTGGCAGTATCCACATCGGTAAATGCTACCGGACTACTATCAGCAGTAACAAAATACGTCGTTCCGGTATTTGCGACGAGATGCCCATACCCAGGCGGCATATAAATACTATCTCCTGGTTTTACCTGAATTGCCTTAAACTCTTCAACGATATCTTCGCTGGTTCCAAGTTTCTGTAGTAGCGCTACGCCTTCACCGTATAATATCCAATAGGTTTCATCGAGCTTTCCTACATGATAATGGCCGTATGTTTTAATATATTCACCGGATATTGTGCCCGGTTCCCACACGGTAATATTTTTTTGATCCACGCCGCCGCGGATCATGTAGTAATGAACAGCAGGGCCTTTTCCGTTCGGGTCCATAAGGACATCCATCATTTTTTCATGTGTACGCGCAGCATAGTGTTTTGGCACATTCGTAAAATCGATATTCATATTATTTTCCTTTCCACCCGCGATTCGGCGAGCTTCTTACTTCTTCTGTTTCATCTGGTCGTTTATAATCGTCTTCTAATCGTTCGGTCGTACCGATTTCCGGTGTTGACACTTCTACAACATCACAATCCGTTATACCCACGAGTCTGTGGCGTTGACCGATTTGACAGGTATATCCTTTGCCATATTGCAATTCTGTTTCGATGAGTTCGCCGGCTTCATTATCCCACACGAGTTTCGCTTTGCCGTTCATCATAAACCACGTTTCCTGTTTTTTGTCGTGGCGTTGGAGCGAGAATCGTTTTCCTGCGTTTACATGCAGTATTTTCCCCATGTATGGCAAATTATCCGGGGTCCAATGTATTTCGTATCCCCATGGTTTTTCTACGCGTCGCACATACGGATCGGTTATGTTCATAGTTTCTCTTTATTCCAGCGCGGACGTATTTGTCCCTTTTGAAAAATTTACTTCAGGAATGTTGTGGAGAATCTCTGAGGTCTGTTTTTTGAGTAAATCATAGGCTTCCTGCGTTTTGGCTTCAAATTTCACCGTCAGATACGGGCCGTTTTGGCTAGCTCGTACAATGAGCATTTCATGCGCGGTATCCATGCGTACGCCGTCCATTTCTTCATATTTTGCGTGCGGATATAACTTTTTCATTTCTCCTCCAATTTGTTGGTTGACTACGTCAAATTTTATCGCGTCCGGACAGCCAATTTTAATTTCTGGACTGCTGACATACTGCGGGAGTTCTGCGACGGCTTGCTTGAGTGACTGTTTTTTCCTTGTAAGATACGCAAGAAGTCGGAGCGACGCTATAGCCCCGTCGTCATGACCGTAAAAGTTATCAACGAAATACATATGTCCGGATAATTCACCGCCAAACGGCGCTTTTTCATCCCGTACTTTTGCCTTGATAAATGAATGACCGGTCAGCCACATGACTGGCACCCCACCGGCGGCGCGTATAACATCATCCACCTGTTTACTGCAAAGTGTGTTATAGACTATTTTGGCACCGGGTAAAAATTCTAAAATATCCTTGGCATAGAGCGACACAAGTATGTCATTCCAGATAAGAGTGCCGTCACTATCGACGACACCGATACGGTCACCGTCGCAGTCGTATGAAAATCCGAGATCTGCCTTTGCGGCGATGACACCTTTAGCGAGACGTTCCTGTACTTCGCGTTCGGTCGGATCCGGCGTACCAACCGGGAAATTTCCGTCAGGCTTTGTGTTTTGCTCTATGATTTCGCAACCGGCGCGGCGAAAGATATCCGGTAAATACATACCTGGTGTTGAAGCGCATGCATCCACAACCAACTTAAATTTTTCAATTTTATCAACTCGTCGCATCAAATCGTCGATATAGTCCCGTTTGATATCTTTTTTAGTATAGCTACCTTTCGGACTTCTTGAAACGAATTTACCGGATTTGACAATATCATGGAATTCAATAATATCTTCCGTAAGCATGGTTTCGGAATATCCGGTACCAAACTTAAATCCATTGTATTCTTTGGGATTATGGGAAGCGGTAATCATCACCATGCCCCGCGTTCGGAAATAGTAACACGCAAAATAGACAATTTGGGAAAGCGTCATGCCGATATCAAACACGCTAATTCCTGACTCGGTCAGCCCTTTGACCATTGCATCACGAAATCTCGGGCTCGAGAGTCGGCAATCGTAGCCCACCACGCAATCGTAAATACGCCGGCGTAAAAGCCACGTGGCGTATGCCCGGCCCAACAACTCCACATTTTCATCCGTAAGCTCGCTGTCCACGAGACCGCGCAGGTCATACCCGCGAAATACATGATCAGGAATGGTTATCATAGAGAAATTGTTCGGTCAGTTGGGCGAGAGTAAACGGACTCGAACCATTTTTTATAGAAAATTCTATAGCGAGTAGTTGTTTATACATAGTAAGGAGTCTTTCCATCGTAAATACTTTTGCCTGCGCTGTCAAACGGCTGGCCTGCCAGCCTTGTAATCCTTCAGGAATTACGCCATCCCGAAGCTGAATAAGCTGGCGAATGCGTTTGGTGAGCATAAAAAAGACAAGTTCCGGTGCGTCTCCCACGCGTTTGTACGTATCAGGTGTCAATGTATCAAGAAACTGAAAAATATGTTGCGGAATTTTAAATAGTTTTACGTCTACCTTCCCTAAACTTTTGATCACTGTCGCACCAACCTCTTTCTCTTCCCAAAGAACAACATCAGAAGGACTATTTTTTATTATTGTCGCAAGCTTTTCGATCAATTTTGTTTTCCGGCCTAATTTTCCGAAAAGGTTATCTATAAACACAGTCTTTTCACCGCCAAACATAGATTGGGAAGAAAGCGCCTGTGTCAGATTAGTTTCATCAAGCGCTTTTCCATCAAGTAACTCTTTTTGTTTTGCAGCATCTTTCAATCGATTATATTCTGCGCGAGATGCTTCAATTTGGTCACCATGTAAGATTGTAATCATAGGGTTTTAAATAATTCTTCCACAGTTCTGTGATCTATCCGTTTATGTCGTCCGCGGTGAGGGACGAGTGCGCCGGAAAAATTTTTTGGAATATGCATGAGTTCATGAATAATCACGCGTTTTTTGTCATCATCAGATAAATGATCAAAGTGATGAGCGAGTACTTCGATAGTATAGTACGGAGGAAGTTTGAGTGCCATCTGCCAAATTTTGGGAAAACTCCAGATGCGTGCACGCGCCCGGCTTGTGGCTTTTCGGCTTCGCATGCAGATAATTTGTTTCGGTTTTACATACGCCGCAAACGGCAACTTTGGCACAAGCGTATTGACCATTTTTTTTATATCAGGTGCAAGTTCGATATCCATGATTTACGACACCAAGTATATCACGTCTCCCTCTTTCACCGGTTTATCCGTTTTCATCGCACCTGATTTTCCTGCACCGAGTTTCTGCACTTGTTCATGTTCCAGTTGAAGCGATGCAATCGTCTGTGTAAACTCATTGCCGTGTCCGGAAATTTTTATCATATCGCCTACCTTCAGCGGTTTTTTAGAATCGACAACCGCGACACCTATCTTGTCATAATAATGCGTAATTTTCCCGATCGGTTTATCCATTGTTACTCACCACCTTTCTGATAATATATTTTCCTTTTTATTTTATCAGGTAGCAGGCTATCGTTGGTATATTTGTCGTAGCCTTTTCCGTAGCCTAAGCCTTTCATGAGTTTGGTCGGCGCGTTGCGGATCATGAGCGGAATGGGTAAATTTCCAAAGGCTTTCACGTCCGCAAGTGCTGCCATATACGCATTATACGCGCAGCGGTTCTTTTTTGCGTTTGCTAAAAAGACAACGCCTGCGGCTAAATTTTCCTGACATTCAGGGTAGCCAATTTGATGACACGCGGCAAATACTGCATTGGCGACGACTAAAGCAGTAGGACTTTCAACATCTTCTGACGCAAATACCACCATGCGCCGGGCAATAAACAGCGGATCTTCGCCGGCCGCGACCATGCGGGCCAGATAATACAGTGCCGCATCGACGTCTGAAGCCCGCATCGATTTAATAAACGCGGAAATGGTGTTGTAATGTTCATCGCCCAACCGGTCATACTGCAACATCTTCCGCTGCGCCGCCTCTTCAATATCAGAAATATTCAAAATATTTTTCTTATTTAAACTTGCTGCTATTTCAATAATCGTAAGGAGAGAGCGCGCGTCGCCGTTTGCCACTTCCAGTAAAAATGTTTTTGCTTCGGCATCCATTTTCTTCTTTACAAATTTCAAACCTTTGTCCATGATTGCGTTGAGTTCTTTTTCATCGAGCTGCTTGAGTACAAGCACGCGGCTACGGGATAAAAGCGGCGAGATGACTTCAAACGACGGGTTTTCCGTGGTGGCACCGATCAAAAGAAGATTGCCGCGCTCCACATGCGGCAAAAGCTTATCCTGCTGGGCTTTATTAAACCTATGAATTTCGTCCAAAAAAATAAGCGGCTTTTGATCGATTAATTTTTCAATATCGGTGATTTTTGTGTTGACTGCGGAAAATTCAAAAAACGTCCGGTTGAGTGCTTTGGCAATTATCCGTGCAATCGTTGTTTTGCCCGTCCCCGGCGGGCCCCAAAAAATCAGAGATGGCAAAAAACCCGTTGCCAGAAATTTACGGATAATCCCGTTTTTCCCGACTAAATGCTCCTGCCCGATGACCTCATCAAGTGTCGTAGGTCTGAGAATATCCGCCAGCGGCCGCATCTGGTTCATCGAAGCTTACTTTACCACTTCTTCCCACGGAAAGCTATTGCGGCCGAAGTGGCCGTATCGGGCAGTGTCGCGGTAGATGGGGCGGCGCAAATCCAGTTGTTTTATAATATTGGGTACGGACATATCCAGAAGATTCCATGCAAAATCTTCGATAACCGATAATTTCTTTTTCTCCGTGCCGAAGGTTTCGATCACACGGCAAATCGGCAATTTGCGGCCGATGGCATAGGCCACGCGTACTTCTACCCGGTCTGCCAGGCCCGCCGCAATAATATTTTTTGCAATATACCGGCAGCCATACGCGGCACTTCGATCTACTTTGCTCGGATCCTTGCCGCTGAAGCATCCGCCGCCGTGGCGGGCAAACGCGCCGTATGTATCGACAATAATTTTCCGGCCCGTAACCCCGGTATCGGAAGCCGGTCCGCCGATATGCCATACACCCGTACCGTTGACAATCACATGTTTGGGTATTTTCAAGGAATATGTTTTTAAAACCGGTGCCATCACATATTTGATCAAATCGTGCTTTAATGCACGATTTTCTATTTTTGACGTATGCGGTACGGCAAGAACGATACTCTCGACATCTTTTGGTATCCCATTTTCGTAGCGCACATTCACTTCAGACTTTCCGTCGGGGCGAAGATACGGCAGTATTTTTTTCTCACGAACCTCATCCATCCGCTCGCACAACCGGTGGGCAAGAATAATAGGAAACGGCATGAGTTCCGGCGTTTCTCGACAAGCATACCCAAACATCATCCCTTGATCGCCCGCGCCTCCGCCGTCGACACCTGCCGCAATATCCGGCGATTGCTGGTGAATATAGACGGAGATTGGAGATTCATCGGTAAACCCGTATATCTTTTTCGTATACCCAAGCGACCGAATGACATCCCGTGCAATTTTTTTATACGGCAATTTTGCCGGACAGGTCACTTCTCCTGCCATCACCACACGATTCGTCGTCACCAGTGCCTCGACCGCAACACGGGAATATGGATCGACAGTAAGGGCTGTGTCAACAACGGCATCGGATATCTGATCGCAGATTTTATCGGGGTGACCACTTGCTACGGATTCAGAAGTAAAATAGTTTGTCATATCGTATTCCCGCTTTGGCACCTTGAACAAGTTTTACGAGTTGAAAGGTTGCCGGATGGGTCTTTATGCGAGATCACTACCCACCACTCTTGATATTTATTTTTATAGCTTACCTGCCAAACGCAATTCTGTCAAGGACGCGTTGCTCCATGTTGATCATGCGGGCGGGGGTCACGGTAAATTCTCCCCAGCGGTCGGCTATCGCATCGAGAGCTTGCGTGAGCCTTTGCTTTTTCTGATCCATCTCCAGTAGACTTTCCTGTTGATTTTTTACCAAGTGATACGTCCATACGGCGAGAATGCGAATGAGCTTTGATGGAGCTTTTTCTAGTATTTTTTTTGCAAAAAAATAATAGTCGTTATCCGAAAAAATTGAGTTCGCAAGTAATTTTCTGTTTCCCCATGATGTGTGATCACGATAATAGAGCGAAACTCCTATGCCCCGCGCAGCAAAACCGTCCGCCCGAAGACGTCTGCCCATTTTTACCACAAGCTGTGTGAGTATTTGGTATGTCTCTTTTTCCTGCGGCGTGTGCGGGTGGCCCATGGCAAACGACTGGCCGAATGACTTTTGATCAGATTTTTCATCCCACTGGTCATCATATCCCTGTAATCTACTCCACCACTTCTGGCTAATAACCTGCGCCGGAGCGTGTAATAAATCTTTGGCTGTCATAATGCCGATAAACCGAAGTCTATTGGCGCTCCGTTCTTTAATTCCGGTTAAATCTTCCAATTTTAGTTTTAAAAAGATTTGTTCAATATTTTCTCCGGTAATTACATCCAATCCATCCGGTTTATGCAAGTTAGATGCAACTTTCGCCAAATACCGGTTGGTCGAAATTCCAATCGACACAGTTAGCCACTCTCCAATTTCCTCCTTAATTCTTTTTTTAATTTCTTTTGCAATATTTAGCATTTGGCATTTATCATTTAGCATTTTTAATACCATCTCATCTATCGATTCAATACTAATATCCGGGGTATACGAAGATAAAAGTGCATAGAGTTTTTTATTGACTTCTCTATATTTCGGCGGATCAGGCGGAAGAACAATAAGTCGCGGATATATATGTTTTCCTTCGGCAACCGCCATACCGGTTTTTATCCCCAGCGCTTTTGCCTCGCACGAGGAGGCAAGAATGCAACCATTGCCGGTCGTGTAAGCAGCAACCACAAGTGGGCGCCCGCGATACAAGGGATTTGCCTGCTGCTCAATACTTGCAAAACAGGAATTAAGATCCACGTGCATAATATTTGGCAAAGCCGGATTAAACTCCATGGTCTATCTCCAGTAATTTCCATCCTAAGGTTTCCGTATTAAATTTCAATTTAAAAAATGTCGTGCCGTCGGTCACGGAAAAAATATGGCAAAGCGTCCGCCCTTCGCGGATCATGTGATGCAATCCGACCGTCGTAATCTGATATTTTCGTCCATGCCAGTAGATGCTGTATGGCAGGATTTTATTTGTGATATGATTGCTCCAAAGTGCAACGGAAATAGATTCATTAATTGATTCTGCCATAGATGTAAAACCATAATAAACCCGAAAATAGTACGAGTCAATTATGGCAAACTATATCAAAAACTTTATAAAAATACCGAAATGGTGTCAGACTCACACCTCACTATTCCCTCACTCGTCGGCAATCTCGACTCCTACCAACCCAGATGTCGAAGATGTTACGGAAAATAATTATTGAAGCTCGCTCATCGCTTTTTCGATACGTTTTTTAGTAAGATTTTGTATGCCATATCCCCGACAAAAGGCGAGAAAATCTTCCTGATCCTCAAAAGGTGCATTATTCTGTTTCATATGAAACGCTACCGTGAGAGCCACCACATAAGACTTCATTTTTTCATCTCCGCCTGTAGAAATTTGAAGTATTTCCAAAAATTCCCCTGCCTTTTTTCTATCGCGCAGAAGTAAACTGTCATACGCCGCGCCGGTAATCATAATATTCTCAAATTTATCTTGAGGAATACGACGAACAAATTCTTTCGCTGGAAGCTGTATTAAAGCAAGCGCTTCGCGTGCATCCGGAAAGAACACCGGTTTTCCTCCTCCATGCTCACGAAGATAGTCCTCTAAAATCAAGTGTGGTGCCGTCCATGGTCGGATAGCATCACTAATTTGTTTGGCCCATCGGCTTACGAAAGATTCAGATATATTCATGGGGCAATTGTACTTGAAAATCCACACTTGTCAATGAATTCCCTTTTCCCTCTGCTTTTGATAGAATTGAAAGTAGGTCCCGATAGCCCAAGGCTATCAAGGACGCACGATCATTTTGTTTTTTGATCTGCGCCCCCATCGTCCCATGCACCAGAGCGAAGCACGGTGCATGGCCGTAAACCGTGCAAGCGAAGCTTGCTCTGGTTTATGGTAGCGGCCAAAAAGGAAATATGTATTATGTATATCTGCTTCAAAGTGAAAGAGATGATAAGATATACACTGGATATACAGAAGATTTAAAACGGCGGGTAAAACAACATTTTAATGGAGATGTTCATACGACGCACCGTATGGGAGAAATTAGATTAGTATATTACGAGGCGTTTATAAACAAAAAAGACGCAAGAGAACGAGAAAACTATTTAAAAACAACAAAAGGTAAACGAACAGTTAGGTTGATGTTGAAAAACACATTAGCCCCCATCGTCTAGCGGCCTAGGACAACGGGTTTTCAGCCCGTGAATCGCCGGTTCGAATCCGGCTGGGGGTACATGATATTAGTACTTCAAACAAAAGCCACCAAGCAGCAAATTGACGATTGTGCTGCGGATTTGCAGGGATATATTAAAATCGTGGTTGATATTGATAAAAAAATACTTGCCGCCGGAGGAGAACGTCATGTAGACAGTGAACATATTCTTCTCTCCCACGGTTCACGCCAAGCATCACTGTGGGGCGGAGGATTTGATACCGAAACCAAGAAAATTGATTATACCTCTATGATTAATCTTCGTCCGAAGGATAACAATCCAAGCCGTGAAATACTTTCTGCGGAAATACGGAAAGTATTTGACGAAATTGTGAAAAATATTTTATGGTAAATACCAGACAACAAATCCTTGATATCGCCATGAATTGTACCCGTATAGGAAATTGGGGTGCTGATGATTTTACCACAAAACAGCCGCGGATTGTGCTTTTTTTGAAACAAACGAAAAACTATATCGAAACCGTTGTGCAAACCTCTCCACGATTTCAAAACACATTCCGCTCGTTTCAAAAAGATTTCCGTACTCTTTATGTTGAAGGCATGACGAAACCAAAAGATACAGACGTCTGGGCCGAGAAAATGATGACCTGGGGCAACATCCTCACCCACCGCACCGCACTCCTTGACTAAACTTCTTTACCCATATATTTTTTATTTCATCTATGATAATGTAATTGCATGACTGACGACACGATTTGCCCAAAATGCGGTGCGGCGCTTGCCGAAGTATCAGAAACGCCGACGGGACGAAAACTGCAGCGGTGCAGCAAAAATATTTGGAATAAGGAAACTCGGAAAAGCGATGGGTGTGATTACGTAAAATGGCTTGAAGTCCCACCTCAGACGCTTGATGAGAAATGCCCCAAGTGCGGAAGCGCTCTTGTTCTTGCCGTGACCCGCTTCGGCAAAAAAATGAAAAAGTGTTCACAAGGCGGGTGGGATAAAGTGGCCAAAAAAGCAACCGGCTGCGATTATGTAGAGTGGATCAACGGCACGACCGAAAATTTAGAAGAAAAATGTCCGGAGTGCGGTAAACCTCTGGTTCTTTTTACCACCAGTTCAGGAAAACGCATGAAAAAATGCTCGACGGCAGGCTGGGACCGTGCCACAAAAACCGCCACCGGCTGCACGTACGTGGAATGGCTGAAGTGATTAAAGCAACTGAGCGCTTTGGGTGAGGGTGGTGGCCCAGGTGAGCATACCGTTGGCCCATTTGGCGGGATTTGTACACCCGGCAAGGTATTCCGTTTCCATACCGGCAAACGAAGCACAAAAAAGCTGGAATTCCGTGTTCAATTTAGGTGATATCGGAAATTCGGAAAGCGCGGTAAGATTTTTCCGCGTAAGCTTAAGGAATAACGCGATACGCGCTTCGTCTTTGGAAAAACTCGTTTTTGCCCACTCACCTATCTGAGTAAGATTTTGTGCAGTATCAAGAAGTAAATCACGCTGATTTGAGGTTGAACAGTTAATAGATACACTATACACTATCCCTGGATAAAGGTCAATGCGACTCCGCGTTTATTTGCGCGGCCCGTGCGGCCGATCCGGTGCACGTAATCTTCCATCGTTTCGGGTAGATCGAAATTAATAACATGTGACACATTTGGAATATCCAAGCCACGGCTGGCTACGTCCGTTGCAAATAAAATCTGAATTTCGTTATGGATAAATTGACTTAAAACAAACTGCCGTTGTCCCTGGCGTTTATTCCCGTGAATCGCCCCTGTTCTGATACCGCGCCTGGATAATTCATCAGAAAGTTTTTGTACACCATGTTTCGTTCTGCCGAATGCCAGGACCTTAGAAAATTCCTGTTGCTTTAATAAATTGTGGAGTGTATCTATTTTTGTGACATTGGGTGATACGCGAATAACATCCTGAACGATATGTGTATCCGCGGCTTCTGTTTTTACGAATACGCGGAGCGGGTTTTGGACAAAACCGGCGAGCAGCTCGCCTGCTTTTCCCGTAATGGTCGCCGAGAAAAAGAGTGACTGACGCTCGCGCGGCAAGAGGGAAATAAAGTATTTTATTTCATTAATAAAACCGATATCCACCATGCGGTCCGCTTCATCCAGTACGACATTGCGGAATCCCGAAAGACGAACGACATGAGTTTCGATAAAATCCTTGAGACGGCCGGGAGTCGCAACAACAACATGCGGATCTGCCTTGACATCCTGCTTTTGCCGCCACTCGTTTGCTCCGCCGATGAGCATGGCACTTCTGATCCCGAGTCCCCGTGCAAAATCCCGTAATTCCCCGTGAATCTGATAGGCAAGTTCGCGTGTGGGTGCAACAACCAGTACCCGCTGGGCACGATCCCGGATAACTTTTTGGATAAGCGGAATCAAAAATGCGGCAGTTTTGCCCGTACCCGTCATTGCCATCCCGATAACGTCGCGGCCTGCTAACACCGCCGGAATGACCTCTTGCTGAATCGGCGTAAGCGTTTGAAACCCTTTTGCATGGATATTTTGTAAAAGAATAGGATCCAAACCAAAAGCGGTAAATTCACGGGTAGCGGGTGCGATTTGATTTACCGCCCGTGTCCCCTGCTTACTTTGGGCAATGGCCGCCAAAATCGCGTGCTTAGGCACACTTTTGACCGGGCGAAACGAACGGAATGATGGTTTATTTGAACGCATAGAACTGCCTAACTTCGGATAAATTGTTGAAATGGGGAAAAGACGCGGATTATAAAAAATCAATTGGGGCGTTTTTTCTCTTGCACTTCGTAAACCTAACTTCACTAAGCAGATGGGTGAGTTCAATCCACCTGTATACGGTAGTATAGCATACTTTAGACAATAACGCTATAGTGAATGTATGGCCAATAATCAGGTGATGGTCGGTGAAGCAAAACCCAAAGACAAGGTAGAATTTGCGGTGGATCGGGAGGCACTAAAAAAAATAAAACTCGTGGCGGTTGCCCACTCGGCAGTTGCACGGGAGATGTTTGCCACCAAAGAAGCCTACGAGGCGGAATACGAGGTAGTCGCGCGGGCCGCGGAAGTTCTCAAAGAAATCCAGAAGCTGGGAATACACGCGAAACTGTATCCCGGCGACCAATATCTTCTCACTAATCTTCTTATTGATAAACCGGATTTTGTTTTAAATCTCGTCGACACGCTCAAGGGCCGCGACAGTTTACAAACATCGGTTCCGGCTGCTTTGGAACTTTCCAATATTCCCTACACCGGCGCGGGCATGGAAGGACTGGTACTGGGAAACAACCGAAATCTTGTCAAACACATCCTCAAATCGTACCAGATTGACACACCGGATTTTCAGTTTATCCGAAGGATGGGCACGCAAATCGACGAATCACTCGGCCTCCCGCTTATCGTGAAACTCAATGAAAGCGGCGGATCGGTAGGAATCGACAATAAGGCCGTACAGGAAACGGCGAAAGATGCCCAGAAAAAAGTTGATGATATGATCGGCACGTACAAAATTCCGGTTGTTGTAGAAAAATTTATCGACGGACGCGAGGTAACCGCCTGCGTGTTTGATGACACTGCCAAAAATCACGTCTTTATGGCAGAAAAAGTATTTAAAGGAAAACCTGACGGTAAGCACGAATTTACCAGCTTTGAAAGCTATGAAATTGCCGACAGCTACCGCTATAAAGATGTAGATGAACAGTTGACCAATAAACTCACACCACTTGTCGTCCGCGCATTTAACGGGCTTTCATTTAAAGATTATGCAAAATTCGATATCCGTGTCGACGAAAAAGGAACGTGCTTTTTCACCGACTGCAACCCCAATACCGCATTTGGACCTGATAAAGGCCTGCCGTTTACCGAGGTTATCGCGCGCGCCGGCATTTCTTTTCCCGATATCCTCACAAGCCTCCTTTCCAAATACGCAAAAATAATATAATATAGAAATCTATGGATGACGCAAATATACTATTGGAACTTGAGACAACGATTAAAAATCACATTGCGGATATTGACAGACGCAAAAGCGAGCTGAAAAAAGCGCGGGAGATGATGGAAAGTGCGCTCCAAAACGACGAAACGTACCGGTTGCATGCGGAGGAAGCAAAAAAAGCGGCAAAAGTAAAAGCAAAAACAAAATTTGAAATATTGCAATTACCGCAAAATAGACAGCTTTCAGAAAAAGTGAAGGATCTTGCCATCGAAATCAAAGAACTTGATGCCGCACTTTCCGATTATCTTCGCGAATACCAACGCATGAGCGGATCGACGGAAATCGAAACATTGGACGGCGAAGTCCGCGAAATTGTGTACGTAGCCAAATTGGTAAAAAAATCCTCCCGATAACATGATCGTTCAGTCTATTAAAACCCATATCGTTACACCCGAAGAAAATATCTATACTTTGTTAGATATCTATTTGCCAAAGATACATGAACGGGATGTGATCGCCATATCATCAAAAATAACTGCTATTTGCCAGGGGAGAATGGTAAAAATTGGCAAAAGCACGGATAAAAAAAAGCTCATTATACAAGAGGCCGACTATTATATCGATGACCCCCACATGAGTAAATTCAACATATTGCTGACGGTAAAAAACAGAAGCCTCATCGCTTCATCCGGTATTGACGAATCAAACGGAAACGGATCGTATATCTTTTGGCCAAACGATCCGGATAAAACGGCGGATGATATTTGGAATCATATCCGCAAAAAACACCGCCTTCAACACATAGGTGTTGTTATCACCGACAGTAAAACGACGCCGCTGCGGTGGGGGGTAACCGGTTTTG